>PVML01017162.1_pt1 | contig 208731 bp, 175 predicted proteins | sample 1853371 | NCBI WGS metagenome assembly PVML01 (sample SAMN08533508, study PRJNA380276) | Human gut metagenome, whole genome shotgun sequencing project. | isolation source: participant 1, chromium library | host: Homo sapiens | collected 2017
ATTCCAGTCAAAATTCGCTTGGCTAATTTTAACCGTTATTACTGTTGTTTTGGTTCTTCGCAAAATTTGCATTTTGCTCATCGCGTTCAACTCGCTCATGCCTGCAAGCAGTCATGGACTCGTTTTCATCGCGAATGTTCTGAATGTTCTCTTGAACTTCAAGGCTTAACCAAAAGCCTTTGTTCTTAGAATTTTCAGGGTTTTACATACTGTTCAGTTTTCAAGGTTCTTTGTTGTTGCCTCAGCAGCAACTTTTATAGTCTATCAAAAGTTTTTGCTTTTGTCAACACTTTTTTATTTTTTTACAAATCCACGTTTTTTCGAAATTTTTCTGAGTTCGTCAAGAATCTTCAAATCATTTCTTTCGTTTCGTGTTTTGTTTTTGTCCTTGTCTCAAGGACGTATGTTATGATACCAGAGCATTCCCGGAAAGTCAAGCATTTTTCTAAATTTGCTATTTTATATGTTTTTTTGTGATTTTTAAGAATATTCTGGCATCATTTAAACAGAGCTATTTCTATGTTGCTGTTCTTTCTTCTACAATTTTATTTTCTAATCAGCAGCTGGAACAGTTCTGACAGGTTCTGCAATGGCGTGCTGTCTGGTTCTATTGATTTTCATTACCTTCCTGGGTTTTCTACGCAATGTGTTCCTTCTTTCCCATCCGTTCTGCTATCTTTCTGGCGCTCTCGGTCACGGCCAGACCGCCTTCACTCGTCTCGCGTAAAGCAGCCGGAAGCGCATTGCCGATCCGGCGCATGGAATCGACGACCTCGTCTGCCGGGATCGCGCTCTTGATTCCCGCCATTGCCATCTGCGCGCTGACCGCCGCATTGACGGCGCCGGCGGAATTCCGCTTGATACACGGAACTTCAACTAGACCACAGACCGGATCACAGGTTAGTCCCAACATATTTTTGAGGGCAAATGCCGCTGCATTCGCGATACACTCCGCATCGCCGCCCTGCAGATATGCCAGCCCCCCTGCTGCCATCGCACTTGCTGAACCAATCTCCGCCTGGCATCCACCCGATGCACCGGCGATGCTCGCATTTTCTGCAATAACCGCACCGATTCCTGCACTGACAAAGAGCGCCTCGACCATCCGGTTCTCCGTTTCCTTACAATATTCCTCATACGACAAAAATACCGCCGGAATCACCCCGCATGCGCCCGCCGTCGGAGCCGCCACGATTCGTTTCATACAGGCGTTGGACTCTCCCATTTTCACCGCTTTTTCCATCACAAGCCCCATGTATTCGCCCGCCAGGCTGCGACCGGAGGCATTGTATGCGTGCAGTTTTTCTCCGTCGCCGCCCGCCATTCCACTTGCCGAGACGATCGAGCCGTCGTATTCCTGATCTGCCTGGCGCATCGCCTGATACATCTGCCGCATTGTTTCAAACGATTCTTCCACCGTCACCTGGCGTTCCTGCACATCTGCCAGAAGAACCACCTTCCAGAGCGGAATTTGATGTTCGTTCGCTAAGCGGACCAGATCACTCACTGAATGATATAACATTTCCATTTTCCCGTTCCATTCCTTTTCTTATATGAATCTTTCCTATCGAAGACTTAAATATGTTACCTTTCGGATACCCTCCTGACGGCGCAGCCACACAAGCCCTTCTTCCGGAATCTCTTGATCGCACTCAATAACCATCACTGCCATGCCGCCGCGCGCCGCACGGTAGAGCTGCATCGTCGCAATATTGATCGATTTGTGCGCCAGCATCGCCGTCACATCCGCCACATGTCCCGGCTGATCGTCGTTGTGGACAACCAAGGTTGGATAACTGCCGGAAAAATTGGCTTCAATCCCATCGACCTTCGCAATATTGATCCGGGAACCGCCCAGTGATTCACCTACTACCGTCAGACTGCGCCCGGAAATGCCCTCAAGCTCCAGTTCCGCCGAATTTGGATGCGCCTCTTTTAAATTAGCTTCCTCAAAGGAAAACTCAATCCCTTTCTCCTCTGCCAGGTGAAAGCTGTCCGGAATCCGCATGTCGTCCGGCACCATTCCTAAAAGTCCCGCAATCAGCGCTTTCTGAGTTCCGTGTCCGGTTCCCGTTGCCAGAAATGAGCCGTACAGACCAATCCTTGCCCGCTTAACCGGTTCCCCAAGAAGCTTCTGCGCCACAAATCCAATCCGAACCGCGCCCGCTGTGTGGGAACTGGACGGTCCGACCATCACCGGACCTACTATATCAAATAGATTCATATTTCTTTCCTTTTCTCTCGTTTACTTCGCCAGGTAGCCGCCATCCACCGGGATTACCGCTCCCGTTATATATTCTGCCGCGTCACTCGCTAAAAACACGGTAATTCCTGCCAGATCCTCCGCCTTCCCCCAGCGGTGCATCGGGATCCGCGCCGTTACCTCTTCATACTGATCCGGATTTTTGGCTTTCATATCCGATGTGAGCTTTGTCTCCATATAACCAGGTGCGATCGCATTGACGGTCACACCACGCGATGACCATTCATTGGAGCAGGCTTTCGTGAGCTGCGCCACACCGCCCTTACTTGCCGCGTATGCCGGTATCATCACACTTCCGAAGAAGGAGGTCATCGATGCCACATTAATAATTCTGCCGTATCCACGCTGCAGCATATCCCGCGCCGCCAGCTGAGACATCTGGAACATAGCACCTAAATTTACTCGCAGAATCCGATTCCACTCTTCCATCGGAAAATCTTCTGCCACGCACCGGTGCTGAACTCCCGCACAGTTTACCAGTATATCCGCCTGACCATCAAGGCTTTCCACCAGACGCTTATAGATATTCGGAACCTCCTCTTCTCTTACCAGATCTCCCACTATTCCGTGAACCACCACACCGGTTGTCCGTGCAAGCGCATCAGCGCTCTCCCGCACCTTCTCACTTGTTCCCAAAATAGCAACCTCCGCCCCAGCTCTGCACAGTCCCTCTGCCATGCCATAGCCGAGTCCTCTGGTTCCGCCCGTGACGATCGCTTTTTTCCCCTTTAAGCTAAATAAATCCATAAAATCGCGCATCTTTTATTTTCCCTTTCAAAAGCACACATCTGTAAACAGCCCCTCTGCTGCAGATTACGAACTAGCGATATATTTGTTTTTTATTTCTATATATAAAAGCTGCCGTGAAACAAGAATTTCATTCTTTTCACAGCAGCTTTTTTACTTTTATTCAATGCATTTTCTTCCACTGCCTGACTGGCTGCATCGAGCGATCCGCTTATGCCAGCTTTTCGCCGGTCAGCATCTCATAGCTCTGAAGATATTTTTCAATGGTCTTGTCCACAATCTCCTGCGGGAGTGTCCAGTCATTGCCCGGATGAGCGGTCAGCCAATCGCGTGCAAACTGCTTGTCGAAGGACGGCTGGGAATGTCCTGCCTCGTAGCCCTGTGCCGGCCAGAAACGGGAGCTGTCCGGAGTCAGCATCTCATCACCAAGAACGATGTTGCCATTCTCATCCAGACCGAACTCAAACTTGGTATCTGCGATAATGATACCTTTTTCCAGTGCGTACTCCGCACATTTTTTGTAAAGTGCAATCGTGTATTCACGCAGCTTATCTGCATACTCCTTTCCCTTGCCCGGGAAGTATTTTTCCAGATGATCTACGCTCTGCTCATAGGAGATGTTTTCATCATGATCGCCAATCTCTGCCTTAGTGGACGGTGTGTAGATCGGCTCCGGCAGTTTGTCAGACTCTTTTAAGCCTTCCGGCAGTTCAATTCCACAAACCTTTCCGGTCTTCTGGTAGCTTGCCCAGCCGCTTCCTGTGATATAACCGCGGACGATGCACTCAATCGGAAGCATCTCAAGCTTACGGCACATCATGCTCTTTCCTTCGAATTTCTCCTGCTGGAAGAATTCCGGCATGTCTTTTACATCTACGGAAATCATGTGATTCGGGATAATGTCTTTCGTCAGGTCAAACCAGAACTTGGACATCTGTGTCAGTACCTTGCCTTTGTTTGTCACTTCGTTATGTAAGATAACATCAAAGCAACTGATACGATCCGTTGCAACCATAATCAGGCTGTCTCCATTGTCATAGATTTCACGGACTTTTCCTTCTTTAATCGGTTTCATCTCCTGCATTTTTTGCACCTCATTCTTAAATTTTATGGTGGAATCCAGAGCCCCCCTATATCACAAATGTACAGCTCTGTATCCTTCTATCTGATAAATTACCACTTACCCGCCCTTATTGTCAAGACTCGCCTCCCCGTTTCCTCCTTAAATCCCAACAATTCAGCATTTTACCCTGTGGAAGGCGGTTTGGTATGAATTTTTCTACGCCGTTTTCTTCCAAAATGGAATAGTAAAAATGCAGCGTTATCTGCCTTTCTTCCCTGCTTAAAGAAAAGTTGGCAGATGACACCGCATTTTATCAATTTACCATTTATTATGTATATGCCTCGGATTCTCAGCCCGACGCACTCTTGCTTATTTCAGAGCTGCAAATCCACGCTCCAGATCCTCGATGATATCGTCGATATGCTCGGTACCAATGGACAGACGGATGGTGTTCTGCTTAATGCCCTGATCTGCCAGCTCCTCGTCAGTCAGCTGGGAGTGGGTTGTTGTTGCTGGATGGATAACCAGGCTCTTTACATCTGCTACGTTTGCTAACAGGGAGAAGAGCTGCAGGTTGTCGATGAACTTATGAGCTTCTGCCTGTCCGCCCTTGATCTCAAAGGTGAATATAGAAGCGCCGCCGTTCGGGAAATATTTCTCATACAGTGCATGATCCGGATGATTCGGCAGAGACGGATGATTAACGTGCTCTACTAACGGATGTTTTGACAGGTACTCAACAACCTTCTTGGTATTTTCTACATGACGGTCGATACGCAGAGACAGTGTCTCAGTTCCCTGAAGAAGCAGGAATGCGTTGAACGGGGAAATCGTAGCGCCCATATCACGCAGAAGGATCGCACGGATGTAGGTGACGAATGCTGCCGGACCTGCTGCCTCTACGAAAGATACGCCGTGATAGCTCGGATTCGGATCTGCGATTGCCGGATATTTGCCGCTTGCTTTCCAGTCAAATTTACCGGAATCTACGATAATGCCGCCCAGAGTGGTTCCGTGTCCGCCGATGAACTTGGTAGCGGAATGTACGACAATATCTGCGCCATGCTCAATCGGGCGAATCAGGTACGGTGTGCCAAATGTATTGTCAATGACTAACGGAAGTCCGTGTTTGTGTGCAATTTCAGCAATCGCGTCGATGTCCGGAATATCACTATTCGGATTTCCGAGAGTCTCCAGATAGATAGCACGGGTATTTTCCTGAATTGCACCTTCTACCGCTTCCAGATTATGAGCATCTACGAAAGTTGTAGATACACCGAAATGGGAAAGTGTATGCTCTAAAAGGTTATAGCTGCCGCCGTAGATGGTCTTCTGTGCTACGATGTGACCGCCGTCTGCTGCCAGTGCCTCGATTGTATATGTAATAGCAGCTGCGCCGGATGCGGTTGCCAGTGCTGCAACGCCGCCCTCCAGTGCTGCGATTCTCTTCTCAAATACATCCTGTGTGGAGTTGGTCAGACGTCCGTAAATGTTACCGGCATCTGCCAGACCAAAACGTGCTGCCGCATGGGCGGAATTTTTAAATACATAAGAAGTGGTCTGATAAATCGGAACGGCTCTGGAATCGGTTGCCGGATCCGGCTGCTCCTGACCTACGTGTAACTGAAGAGTCTCAAATCTATAATTTCCCATCTCAAAATACCTCTCTTTCTTTTTCTGGAAGTTTATTTCCTAGTATGTAAATTCGTTTTTATTCTATATTCATTTTTTTATTTGAGCAAGCGTTTTTCCATTTATTTTCAAGCTTTCTATAAAATAATTGCTTTTACGCATTATTATATTTGCTTATGCAAATGTATATTTGGCTTTTTGGGTAAATAAAAAGCCGGACCGCTTAATCTTCTTTAAGCTCCCGGGCAAATGGCTTGCATCTTAAATCGTTGTCATTCTCTTGAACGGCAGATATGCAAATTTACCTGACCATATAAAATGCCCGGGAATTACACATTCGACAACAACACATCAGATTTCCGTTCCATACAATATTCTGTCTTGCCATTGTATCTGCCTCCTTTTCATTTTCATGTTCTTTCCGAACTCGATGGCTTAATGATACTCTTATAAACCAACTTTGTCAATAGGTATTAGGAAAAAACTTTTTTTCTTTGTTTTCCACGCTTTTCTCCTTGAAAGTCCTATTACCTTGCGTTATAATTGGTTAATAGTAAGGAGGTTACCGAATGATATCAACAAAAGGAAGATACGCCCTGCGCGTTATGATCGATCTGGCGGAACAAAATTCTGCTGGATATATACCACTGAATGAAATTGCCACCCGTCAGCAGATTTCTGAAAAGTATCTGGAAATCATCTTGAAGGTTCTGGTCAAAAATAAATTACTGGAAGGACAGCGCGGCAAAGGCGGCGGTTACCGTCTGACCCGTCCGATTAATGAATATACCGCCGGAGAGATTCTGGAACTGACCGAAGGCTCTCTCTCTTCCGTTGCTTGCCTTGCACCGGATGCGCCGCCGTGCGAACGTCAGACAAGCTGTGTGACCCTGCCGATGTGGAAACGCTTTGATCAGGTTGTACACAATTTCTTCTATAATATTACTTTAGAAGATCTGGTAAAGGAAAGTCAGTCTTTGCCGAAAAGTACGAATTAGCATTTATAAATGAACGAAGGCATTCCATTTTGACCGAATGCCTTTTTATATATAGATTTTTCTATTTATTTCAGTATTGAAGCATCTCAAATGTTATTTTTTGATGCCTTTCCGTTCTTTTGCCCGCTCGAGCAGTTTCTCCGCCTCTTCCAGCGCTCCCGGAAGATACGCTTCCGTCCACTCTTTTCCGGCTTTCTCCTGCTTCTTGATTGCATCCCAATCCGTGACCGGTTCTCCCTGGTCGGACAGCATCGACTTACCAAACACGTGCGGATGGCGGCGAATCATTTTTTCGCTGGCGCCATCCATGACCTCCCGTATCGTAAACAGTCCTTCTTCCTCCGCGATCTGCGCGTGAAGAAGAATCTGCAGCATTAAATCCCCCAGTTCTTCTTTCAGGTTCTCCGCATCGCCGGTTGCCTCCCAGATATTGATACCGCCAATCACCTCTGCCGCTTCTTCAATGCAGTACGGTTTCAGCGATGTATGCGTCTGCGCCCGATCCCACGGACAGCCGTCCTCGGCACGGAGATGGCGGACTACCTCGCAGAAGCGCATGAACGATGCGGCGCGGTCATTTTCTTTTTTTATCTCATTTGATTCTCGTTTCATTCTCTCTATCCATTTTCTTGTCTGCTTTTATTTCTGAGCTTGTTTATATGCCTATTTTGTAGCTGTTCAGTACCTTCACAGCCACAAGCAAAAATCCATTAAAAATTGCCTACGGCAATGGGATTTTTGCCTGCTGACCCATATTTTCGTACGGTCAGCGCAGTAAATGCGCTGACCTACTGAACAGTTACCCCATTTTTTATTATATTCCAAATTTCACTTTCTGTCAGCCGTAAAATGAATTTGGAATTGACAGTCTGATATTTTTCATTTACAATATAATTATAACAAAACAGATTCTTTTATTTATCGGGACTCCTGCCCGGATGCTCCCTTCGTAAATAAGAGCCATGAATCTTACAGGATACGTGGGTCTTTTTTTATTGCACATGATTCCGATACAGCTACCATACCGGATTGCTGCCAATCTTTTTTGATTTGGAAATTATCCAGTAAATAAGCGCTCGGATCATCCAGATAGAAAATCCCCTGTCAATTTCTGCACAATGCAGTATACCTGGAGGATTGATACCATGACTTTTTATGAAACTTTAGATTCAATTATGAAACAGGATTTTGGCGGTCGCGGACTTTTAGCATCTCTGCCTGCTTCCCCGCTTGCGGCTGTGTCTGCTTCTCTCGCACATGCAAAAAGAGCCGTTCTTCTGACCGGTTTCCCGGTTCGAATGCCAGACGGTTCTATTACCGGCGAGACGGATGGACCTTCCGGAACTGCCAACCTCGCAGCAGCGCTGACGGCAGCTGGCTGCGGCGTGTCAGTCGTAACCGACTGGTCTTCTTATCCGCATTTGGAAGCGGCTCTCCGCTTCCGCGCTCCGCAGGCAACCTTGATCCGTCTGCCGGAACAGAATACGGATAACTTTATCCGCACCTTTATCCGTGATGCAAAACCGACCCATCTGATCAGCCTGGAGCGCCCAGGTAAAGCTGAAAACGGACATTATCACAGCATGCGCGGCGAACAGCTCGACGACATGATCACGGATTCGGCTCTTTTCCTGTCTGCTGCCAAAGAAGCTGGTGCCACGGTCATTTCCATCGGAGATGGCGGCAACGAGATGGGAATGGGGACCTTCCGCCGTGAAATTCTCGCAGGTGTTCCACACGGCGAACTTATCTGCACCGCAGAAGCAGCAGACCTGACGCTGGCAAGCGGCGTTTCCAACTGGTGGGGCTGGGGCATTGCCTCCCTGCTCTCCCTGGAATTAGGACGGAATCTTCTCCCCTCTGACCGCACCGAGACAGAATTGCTCCGCCGGGTTGTGGCAGCAGGCGGTGTGGATGGATGCACGAAAAAAGCGGAACTGACCGTTGATGCACTCCCTCTGGAGACGCATCTGAGGATTTTGCAGTCTGTCCGCAAATTGACCGATGAAACGCTTAAAAAGCAGACAGCAAAGAGAGAGACTCCTTATTTTTACAGAGAGCGGAAGGTAATGGCAGCTGTTTAGGGACTTTTGGTTTTTTATTTGTTTTCATTTTCAAGAATAAAGAATGTGCCTTGGCACATTCGGGCGTCTCGCGCGGTCGCTTGCGACATATTTTTTCTTCGCGCGAGTGCGCATCCCGCGGAGCGTTCTTTGTCATAGAACGAAGTTTCCTATATTTAAAAAAGACCCGCCTATGTATTTCACTACATAAGCAGGTCTTTTTTGAATGGTTGTTTAACGCTCGCTTTTACGCTTACAATTCACTTATTTGCTCTTACTTTTCTTCTGCAGCCCGATATGCCTGTGTCACATTTTTCGTGATCGCTTCCGCTTTCCGGTCAGCCGCCACAACCACATGACTCAATGCAAGTAATGCCAAAACGTTCGGAATAACCATCAGCGCGTTGAAGAAATCTGCCAAAGCCCATACTAAATTTACCTTTAACATAGAACCAATGACAATACAAATCACAACGATGAAGGAATAAACCTTTGCCGCGCCCTCGCCGAACAGATATTTCGCATTCGTCAGGCCAAAGAAATGCCATCCCAGAATCGTCGAAAATGCGAAGAACAGCAGGCAGATCGCAATAAAAATAGAACCAAAGTTTCCAAAACTCTGCATGAATGCCGCCTGTGTCAGCGCTGTACCATCCTTGCCGGAGCTCATCGCATCCGTTGTCAGGACTGCAAATACGGTCAGATTTAAAATAACAAATGTATCAATAAAGACACTGATCATCGCACAAAGCCCCTGATGATGCGGGCTTTCTGCTTTCGCACGTGCGTGAGCATGCGGTGTGGAACCCATACCTGCCTCATTGGAGAAAAGTCCTCTCGCTACACCAAAACGGATTGCTTCGCGGACGGTGATACCAGCACCAGCACCCATTACCGCTTTCGGATCAAACGCGCCCTTGATGATCATCATAAATGCCGTCGGCACGTGATTGATATGAATACCAATCAGAATCAGGCTTCCTACAATGTAAACGCCTGCCATAACTGGCACAACCTTCTCTACCACAGCTGCCAGACGTTTGGTTCCACCAATAAAAATGAATCCTGCCAGTACTGCCAGTACAAGGCCGATCGTGATCGGCGGAATATTGATTCCATATACCTGAAATACCTCTGTAAACGCAGCACCGATCGAGTTGGACTGTACCATATTGCCCATAAACCCAAGTGCTAAAATAATAAAGATAGCAAACAGAGTGGATAATACCTTTCCAAAATTACCTTTAAATGCCGCCTTGATGTAGTAGACAGGTCCGCCTGTCACCTCACCATTTACCTCTGTCTTGTAGTTCTGTGCCAGAACCGCCTCGGAGTAGATGGTCGCCATTCCGAAGAACGCGCTCAGCCACATCCAGAAGATTGCACCCGGACCGCCGCCAAACAGCGCTGTCGCCGCACCTGCCAGGTTACCAGTACCAACCTGTGCTGCGATCGCCGTCATGATCGACTGAAACGGGCTCATTTCCCCTTTTTCATGTTTTTCTCCGTTCAGGCTGAAATGTCCAAACACATGCTTGCAGCCCTCGCCAAATTTTCTTACCTGGATGAATTTGAGACGAATCGTGTAATAGATGCCCGTTCCACACAGCAGAATCAGCAGAAGAAAACTCCACAGAAAATCATTGCCTTTGTTTACCAGTGTCAAAATCGTGTCCATTTTTTATCCTCCTCTATGTTTTCGTTACGATTCCGGCTCTTTTGTAAATCCGGGATCGAGTAATAAAATAAGAGCTGATACAAATCAGCTCTCCAAAGAGTAGAACATATGCATACAATAGAACTCATCCCCTGGTTCCATTGTGATTGGTTGTATGCCCTGTCCTTTTGCCTGAGAGATCAACGAATACCATGGACGTGCATCCGTCTTACACCTTCGGCGCTCCTTCTTGGAGACTCTCCAGAGTGTCCCTGCCTGACTGACCTTCGATCACTCATCAGGACGGTTCAGTAAACAGGAACGAACTTATGTGAGGTATGCTATCACATTTCTTCTGCTTTTTCAACTGATTTTTATAAATTATACGAAAATCCTCAAAATATTACGGTTCGCGACACGTTTTCCCCCTTTTCATTAAACTGCTCATACTTTTCGCCAATCAAAAGAGAATCCATCTGCGGGTATGCACCATCTTTTAAAATATACGATGGAATTTCCCCTTCTGGCTGCCATCCCGGCTTTTTTCCTCCCCATTCTTCCCGGTTTTGAGCTGCCTCTGCCTCCGTCACGTTCCTCCATGCTGATTCTGCTGCCTGACCACGCTTTCCCTGCTTTGTCAGAGGAATCACTTTAAAATGATATACGCCCGCAGTCTGCATCAACGGTACAAAATCGTACTGTTCAGCACTCGTCCGATGCGGATGTCCGACACGCTTCGCATCCCGGTAAAGCATCACCAAATATGCCGAAGCCCCCGGCGCTTTCTTCCACCTGCCAATTCCTCTTTCCGCCCAGACTGCTGCATCCACCGTTCCTATTATCTCTCCGGCATCCTGTAATTCGATCGTCAAAAGCAACGTAGTGCCATTATCTTTCCGAACTGCCTTGCTGCATACCGCGCCAAGCCCTGAAAACTGGATGTCCTCCTGGCGAAGGACGGAAAAAGAATCATCTGCGTCGGATTCCAGTTCTATTTCGTATAGAATTTCCGGAGCAGGTTCTTCTGCATGGATTTCTTCTATCTTTCGTTCTTCTAAAGAAACTTCTTTGGTACCTATATTTTCAGAGTCGGCTTGTATGCTCCCTTTATATTGTTCATTTTCTTTTTTTCCCACCTCTGCCCTATCCATCGCCGGTCCGCTTGCCGGATCACCGGAGATTCGTTCCACACCAGTGACGCTATATGCCCTGTCCCGGCTTTCCGCCTCCAAAACAGGCATTCCCATTTCATCCAGCTCTTCTGCTGCCAGCCGAATCCTGACCCGATCGATGGATGCCGCGGCAGCGGGGAAACATCCCGCAGCCGCCTGGCTCAGTACGGCTGCTCCGAAGAGCAGCCCTTTCGCCATCTGATCCATAAAATCCCTCCCTTCCCTTTTTCTGCCATCTGATCGATTTTGACTTTTCTCTTATTTTTTTACTCCTCCTTGCCCTTATCATTCCTCTCCATATTCTTTTTTATATTTTCCTCCTTTCTTCGCCGTTCTGCGAGCGCCAGCCCTGCCCCAGCGCTCATACATATCAGTCCAATCACCAGTTTCCACTTCCAAATCAGTGAAATTGCTTCATTCAGACGCTCTTTTTCGTCCTCGACCTGATAAGCACCTTCTACTTCCCAGGTGGCTGATTCTCCATATCCCATCTTCGGAAGCGGCTTCATCTGTCTGCCGTCGAGAACAATTTTCCCATCTCCACAGATCAACTCTGGCACGTGAACTGTTAAATAGCCCTCTTTCAGCTCTTCTATCACTTTCTTTGGATGTTCCGGCTGACCGTGTCCCGGTCGCCCCGGCTTCTCCGGCTTCAAACGGTCATACATCCGCACAACCGTCACCGTTCCGCCCTCTGAAACCGTAAATGAAACTGGTTCGGCTTTTTCGTAGCCCTCCGGCGCTTCCAGCTCTTCCAGAATATAGCGGCAGCCCTCCTTTAAAATACCTTGTATGCATTTCTCCTTTTCTTCAGAAATCCATTCCAATATTACCTTTCCAGTCTCATCAGAAATCCTCAGGTGGGCACCTTTTACAAATTCGCCATCTCCTTTCTGCTCCCTCCATTTCCGCTTCTCCACCTGCACTTCCGTCGGTCTGTCGTACATCTTCACCTGATCGACTCGACCGTCCAGTGATACCGTAAATGTCACTTTTTCTGCTTTCCAGTACCCATCCGGCGCTGTTTTTTCTACCAGCACATAGTTTTTTCCAGCATTTAACTTTCCTTTTATCACATGGGCGCCCCGATCAGATACCCACGAATCAACCAAGGTTCCGCCTTCCTTCTCCTCCCAGAGTTCCATCCGCGCCCCCGGCAGTTCCTTTTCTCCCGTCACACTGTATTTTGTGATTTCCACGTGCGTCGGCTTATCCTGCATGGAAATCCGCTCGACCGTTCCATCCTCGGAAACAGTAAACGGAATCTCTTCCGCATACGCAAATCCATCCGGCGCTCCCGTCTCGCGCATTATATAACTCTTTCCCGGTGTCAACGTTCCAATTATCTCATGAGGATGATCCGCAGAAATCCATGATTCGATTACATTTCCAGACTGATCCAGAATCTCTATCTGAGCACCCGGAAGCTCCGTTCCGCCCAGATCTGTCTTTGAAAAGACCAGCTTTGTCGGGGAATCTATCATTCCAATTCCGTCTATCTGTGCATCATTCCCCAGAGAAAAAATCATCTGATTCGACTCCACCTCTTCCGTTTTTCCACCGTCCAGTTCCAGCAGTTCAACCAGGCGGTATCTATTCCCACGTTTGAGCACTTCACGCACCGACCGATCATTCTGATGAAATTCCCAGAGCACTGTATTTCCCTGCCGGGAGGTCCGTCCCGTGCTTCCTGTACTCTTCCACTCGATCGGCAGTCCATCCGGAGTCTGTGCCGGAACTTGTGCCCGAACCTCATAGTTTGTTCCCCACGGCATTCCTGTCAAAACAACCGATTCGCCACAAGAAAGCGTCAGGCTTCCTCCACTTCGCAGCGTTCCCGATTTAGAACCTGTGTACGAAATCAAGCCTGGAAGCTCTTTTCCCTCCGCATTCTTTAAGTATAACGTATATGTTATATCTATCTGCCTTAACAACGCCGCGGCAGTTCCCGTCACCCGCCCGGCGATAGCAATTGCGCCCGGCGATAGAATTGGATGGAAGGATTCATAGCTTTTGCCCGTTTTTCCCCATATCGTTGCCGTTACCGTCATACCAGAATGATTTTCCTGTCCGTTTTCATTTATATGCTCTCCAACCAGAACAGCCACCCGCAAAATGCCTCCTGATCCGGCTGCCACATTCTCTATATTCCAATACCAGGATTCACCTATTTGTTCCGCTCCGCCCATCGAAGCCGCTGTCATTAGTTCACACCCAGCTGGAATTTCCAGTCCAATCTTCATATTTTCTTTTTTATCTGACTGGTTCCGATATGTAATTTCATATACAATTACACTTCCCGGCAGCACCGCTGCTCCGTTTTTTCCAATCGGGGAAACGGCGCGGATGCCACAAGGGTCGCTGTATTCCGGATTTCGTATTTCATGGATATATCCCAGGCCATCTCTGTTTTCCGGGATCCAGCTTTCCACTTCCCTGCCATCTGTCTCTTTCTGATGATATTCTTCCAGACGATACCTCGTTCCTTTTAATGTTCGAAGCGTCAGCGGATAATGTCCGTTCTCATCCCAATTCAGACGGAATGTATTTTTTTCTATCGTCCGGCGGCTGCCGTCACTGAACTCAATGATCTCCCGCAGTTCGAAACGATGTCCTTCCGCCACCCCCTCTTTTTCACATTTTTCTCGTTCCAGATAAGGCGCAGAAGCTTCCATCAGTGAAGAAAGTACAAATTCTTCCCCACTGTCCAAATCCCACAGAGTTCTCACCAGACGAAGCGCTTTTCTTCCCTGCACCCGCAGAGACGTTATGCTGTCAAATAAACCGTCTGCTGTCTCTGTCTCCAGCGCATTTGCACCATCTCTGGCTGCGTTAATCCCCCTGCCTGTATCTGACACCGTGAAAATCATCGGTTTCTGCACAGTGTATCCATCCGGCGCTTCCAGTTCTTTCAGAAGATACGTGTGCCCGGCAATCAGCTTTCCTTCTATCACGTGTGTTTTCCCATCGCAGATCCAGGTTTCCAATGCCTCACCCGCTTCAGTGTACACACCATCCAAAAATCCCGCTTCATACACTGCCAGCTTTGCTCCTGACACAAAGAGACCCGTATCGAAATCCAGCTTGGAAATTTTGATTTTCGTTGTTTCATTCGGCACCGTCAGATCATACGTTAGCACCTCGCATTCCTTCTGATCTTCTATCATCACCTCGTACACGCGCGGAATAAGTTGATATCCATCCGGCGGCATCGTCTCACGGACTTCGTAATGGTACGGAATCCAGCTTCCATTCTCCCCTATCGTTCCGATTGGCAGAAACGGGCTTTCCGCCTGACCGCTCTCGTCTGTCTCCATCTGAACCTTTTCTCCCGTCTCTCTGTTTTTCACTTCAAACACCGCACCTGCCAGTTTTTCCTCCGGCTTTCTCTCATCCACCTTTTCAACCCGGATCCGTCCCTGTTTCAACGTATTAACCGCTTTGATTGTCTCCCCCGAAGCAGCCGCCACCGTAAATTTCTTAGGTTCCATGAGGCGATAACCTGCCGGTGCCGAAAGTTCCACCAGATAATACACTCCATAGGCAATCGGAGAAATCCGATGCGGCTTCCAGTCCCCTGCCTTCCAGCCTGCCGGAATCTCCTGTTTTTCTGCTTCTTCCTCTGTAAATTTTCCATCCGATCCAGAAATCCAGCGTTCCACTAAATATTCTTTTTCCTGCATCAGGCTTCCATCCTGTGCCGCCCGGAAAACAGCAAGTTCTGCGCCTGCCAGATACATTGCCTCTTCGGATGACTCTCCTGAGCTTCCCAGCTTGGAAATATAGACAGACTTTGCCCTATTTTCCAGCCCGTAAAGCTGAATTTCAGCAGTTTCTTCGACAATCACCGGCTTCGGTGCTGCTTTCTGATAGCCGCTTGGTGTTTTCGTCTCCACCAGAACGTAATAGCCTTTCTTTCTGTTCGAAGCCAAATCATTTTTCGTCGGATTCAGCGGTAAATAATCAATCCGGTGAATCCCATCGGAGGTATCATAACTGACCAGAGTCCCCTCCGTCTGGTAATTCCAACGGAAATCATAGCTGTAGCCTGCTTTTCCATCCGGCTGCAGATTTTTCGTTACCTGAACAAGCACCTGCGAACCATTTCCCAGATTCCAGAGCTGACGCACTGATTCGCCCTGTTCTGTCGCCGTTTCTTCCTGTTTTTCAGCGGTATATCCACACCATGCAACCGTGTTAAACCTTGTGTGATATTCTGCATACAGCTTCTGATAGCGGGCTGCAAAGCTGTCGCTTCCTTGGCTGTAGGCTTTCGCATCTTCGGTCTTCCAGCTCGTCACCCGTTTTTCCCGGTCATAGCGCGGTGTTCCATCCGCTTCCATGACAATTCCCTTTTCATCTGTCACTGCCTCGTACAGGGTCAGCTCCGCCGCATATGCATTCGGCAGACATTCTTTTTTTCCATCCTTCTCCTCATATTTGAAAAAGGCGGTTTTTATATGATCCTCCTGCATCGTGATGAGCTGCAGCTTAGAAGTTTCCTGGATTTCCACCTCTATTTGATTTGTCAGATATCCCGGAGGCGTCTCTATTTCCCCGAGAATATAATCGCCTGCCGGAATCCCCTCCCATGCCATTGGCGTCTTTCCGACGGTCCATTTCGCAGTCACTGTCTTTTTCTGGTTTCTCTCATCTAGTACTGTCCAGTTCGCCGGAAGTTCCCCTTTCTTTTCCAGATAATACCCGGACGGATGTGCTTCCAAATCATCACTCGCAACTCTTTTTGCCGGATAGAGCGCTAACACGGCTCCTTCCACACTTGAAAACGTATACCCCCCTTTTCCTTCCTCCCAGGTCTTAGAATCCGATTCGTTCAAAATGCGATCATAGTCCCGGACTGGCTGCTGATATTGTTCTGGCGCGTCGATCTTTTCGATCTGCACCGTGATCGGGCGGTTAGTAAGGTACAGCTCCTGTACCTCACAGGTTTCCTCTACCGTAAGACCTGCCGGCATCCGTTTCGCATAGCCGGATGGGGCACGCGTCTCCTCTAAAATATACGTTCCCACCGGGACGCGTTTTAAAACGTCCACCTGCCCATCTCTGATCCGTGTATGGAACGGATCGTTTGGCATTTCATCCCCGGTTATCCAGCTGTTTTCCATCAGATACGCCTCACCCTGACGATGGTACAGTGGTCGGTCATCTTCCCGTTTTTCCGGATCATTTCCAATATCATAGAGCGCTGCTTTCAACTGCAGATCCCATGCATTGGCATTGTAAGCTCTGAGAAGATCGCTGTATCGGTAACGCACATAATCGCCATCCCGATCATAAACGGGATATCCTTTGATATAGGTCTGATCGGAACGCTGGTAATAAACCGGCAGCCCATTTTCATTCAAAACCGGATTGACATGGGGCTGCAGCAGACCTCCGTCATATGTCCCGATCGTGTATTCCTGTTCCGTATCAGCATACATCGTTGCCACGCGGCCAGTCTTTATCTTATCCCTGGCAATCACATTTTCATAGCGATCCTTCGATACCCGGACCACCCACACCAATGTTTTGCCGGTTTTCTTCTCCGTCACATATGCCATTCCCGTGTACGGTTCTACCTCGCTGTCCCGGCTTCCGTCTGATGCCAGATGATAGAATTTTGTCCCGGACGGAACGTATTCAAACCGCCTTTCTTTCCGGCTGTACGCCAGTTCTTCATAGCTGGGGCTTACAATTTCCAGAAATGGAACGCCGTCTTTCATCGCATAGATCGGTTCGCCGTCTTTTGGACGCACCAGTTCGCCCTTTTCGTTATAGGCATACCGCACGCCCCGAAGTGTCGTAAACACCTCCAGAGCCCCGAGATCGTAATATAAAATGTCTGTATCTTCGCGTTCAACCCGCTCGAGAATCCATCTGCCTTTCCCCTGGTCGTTGAACCAGTCATCCTGCGTATATCGTGTATAATTGTTATTTTCCCCCTCTTGTTCTTTACCCTTCACATACAGAAGCCGGTTTCCCGCATAACCTTTCTGCACATACATCCGGATCACATTTCCAAACGAATCGCGCACCACATTGACACCGGCATACGCCCGGTCCTCACTGTCCCCGTTCTTCTTTACCTCGATCGCATCATACAGGCACATCGATGCACCTGGAAGATAGCGGTTGAGTGCGTGCGCCGTATCTGGAACCCGATGCCAGATCGCCTTTCCAGTAAAAACCTGATCCTCATAAATCAGATCAATCCACTCCCCGGCTTCCTGTTTTGCCCTCAGACTATCCAGCCAGCCCTTTGACCACCCATAGCCAAGGAACGTTCCCGACGCATTGTACGCCAGTTCCAGATTTTCAAGACCATAACGGTTCGAAAGCTCGGTCAAAGTTCCCTCTCGCCGATCGCTCAACTCAAACAAAATCTCCGTTTCCTCCTGTTTTACTTTCGCGATTTCCAGCCGGATCGGCGTATTTCCTACATAAATCCGCGCCACATCCCCCCGGTCCTGCGGCTTATTGCCATTTGGCTTTGTTCCATCCGAATTCTGGACTGCTTCTCCGTTGCTGCTTATCCGGGTTACCATTTCTCCATACACGGCAGCTGCCACCCGCTGACCGCGCTCTCCGTCCCGATAATACGTCACTTCATCCGAATACACTTCCACCGCTATCGGTTTCGTTCTCACGTATCCTTCTGGTGCAGATAATTCACACAACACATAGGCTCCTGCTCCCAGCGGCTGCGGCGTGATCAGATATCCTGTATTCTGGTTGGACGGCAGAGTTTCCCCCAAACCACCAAAATCCTGCAGCGTCGAATAAACCCGGAATATGCCCGTCCGCGTCCCAAAGGCATCCTGCATCACCACCTGATCGGTTTCACTACAAATCGGAGTTCCTGCCGGGATTATGCCTGTATATTTTCCTGTATAAGGTGCTTTCCAGGGGTATTTTGACGGAATTAGCGTTTTCAAATCAACCGGCGCGATTTTCTTTGCCCCCATTGCCTCCAAAAATTCCCGGCTGGCTGTCACCTGTGTATCTTTTTCATAAAACTGCACCTCCCCCTCACTGTACTTCGACGTGTCCCGGCTGGCGGCATAAATAGCGAACACCGCATCATCATGCAGAATATTCTCTCCCGTCTCCGAATCTAGTTTTTCAATCCGAAGCTTTGCAGCATAAAACGTATTCCGGTATTTTCCATCCGCGTAGCCGGTAAATCCCAACGCATCATAGGCGGACTCCGCCGCCGGTTCTGTCACACTGTAAGGCACCAATCCCTGAAAATACCGCCCGTCAAACCCGGTCAGCGCCCCGGTGATTGTCCTGACATGATCTTTCAAATAAAATCCCGCCGGATTGTTATCATCCGCCTTCTCTCCATACGGATATTCCACTGAATCTGTCCACCCTGCCTGCTCTGAGATCGAACCATAACGGTAATAGCTTTCTACCTTCTCGTTGCTCCGGTACCGGCTGTTTGCATTTTCAGACCGATAAATGTCCTTGTACGGCGCCATTTCCCTCTGAGCGGGCGAAAATCCGCTGTAGTCATAGCTTCCGCCTGGATAGGAGATCGTTCCCTGCCGTTTATCCGCATCCAGACCATACTTATAAATCTCATAATTTCCATCCTGTCCATGTGCGCGGATCACATATTTCCTCAAATCCGCCTGATTTGTATCTCCCCACTCTTCATTCATCCGGATCTGATAGTTCGCCGCCAGCGTTTCCGGCGATGCCGAGGCGTCATATTGATAATCCGCTGACTTTTTTTCCGGAGATACGAGGTTTCCACCTGCCTCATAAACCGACGGGACTTCTATTTCTTTCGGCTGGTCGATCCGATAATGCTGGTTTTTGAAATCTTCCAGTGCTCCCGAATACGGCTGCTGCTCGACTGCCACATAGGTTCCGTAAGGAAGGTATTTCGAAACGCCATAATAATAACCTTCCTCGGATTTTTTTAATTTTTCTGCTGACAACGTTGTTTTGTCCCGATCGGAACCTCCATTTTCCGCGCTGTCCCACTCAATCGCGTATAAATCGTCCAAATCATAGGAGAAAAACGGCTTCAAATATTCCTCTGCTTTTAAAATTGCCTGATGTAATGCTTCATCATAGATATAATCCGGGTAGCCTTCCTGTCCGCCCGATGCTTGAATGTTCTGCTTCTTTACCTCATCCTTCAAATACCAGTCCATCGCAAACTGACGGACAGCATCCGACCGTTTTGCATTTTCTATGGCTGCTTCCGACGTACGGCTCTGGTTCTGTATCGCCGCATTGTTATGATGCGCCGGATCTTTTATTTCTCCGCCACCGGTTCCAAAAATGCCCGTACGGATCCACGCAAACGGCTTAAAGGATGTATCTGCTGCATCTGCCCGCTGCCATTTATCCCGGTTCGCCACCGCCATCGCATCGAAAAATTTCTCATACTGATAGCCGGAAACTTCCCGTACCGCTCCCGCTCCATCTTCCTTGGTCCGCATGACCGTCTCAAGAAGTCTTGTATATCCCTGATTGACCTCTTTCGAATCCGCGATCTGCCCGTCTTTTCCATATTCGTACAGACGTTCCTTGGCCGTCACTGCGCTGCCCCAGACATTGTTATTGACGGAACCAGCCGTCTGGGAATCTTTTTTATGAATTACCTGCGTGAAAATTTTCTGAACCGGAGCAAAGGATTCTCTAAGCAGTGGAAAATTCTTTTTTACCTCCGGCAACGAGACGACTTCCCCATCCCGGTTCATCCACACGATTTCGCCATCCGTATTCCGGTACAGACGTTCCAGATTGGATTTCAAATAGAGCTTAAAGCGGAAATTTGGCAGTGCTGAAGCGACATTTTCGTTTCCTCCCTCTTTTTCCGTAAACGGATCGGTGTGACCACTTTCCGCATAAGTGTTATGTGCATAGGTGCCCTCCGGTGTCGTCGCTATATTTTTGACGATTTTTATCTCCTGGCGGATCACTCGCTCCAGTACACCCAGCGGTTCTTTCCTTGTCCCGGCATCCTGATAGGTGGTCTCCTGCCCCGGGTACGCCAGTGCCACCGGGACCACATAGGAATCATCCCCTGTCAGGCCGGAACGTCCAGAATCAACATATGCCTTTGCCCGCGCCTGTTTTATCCACGTGTAATAGCTGGAACTGTTCATCTGGTGGCCGGCAAAGAAACCATTTCCCAGCATTGCGGCTTCTTCCTCGTTCAGTGTAACCTTCTTCTCTTTCAATACCGCCTTAAATCCCAGCTCTTCCAGCACGCCTGCATTTGTTTTTTTCACGCCAAAACTGTCGGTAAAATTCGCGTTGACCCGCAGTATGTATCTCCCATCTGCATTCCGGTCTGCTGCCTGATGAACCCATTTTGTCTCCGTTACCTCCCGCTGCTGTGTTTCTGTCTTTTCCCGGTAAACAACCACCTGGATCGGCTGCCCATCCGCATCATACGGAATTTCCCCGGTTTTGTAATAGACATTTACCTCATTTTCCTTCGGAACAATCGTACCATCTCCCTCAATCACAGCATCTGTCTGCAAAAGTGCCGATGCCATCACCTGATTTCCAGCGGTAGTTTCCCTATAATCAGTATACGTTCCAAATGCGTCCCGCCCTCGATTATTTGAATATGGTATATACACATAACGCGGACACATTTCCATATTCTCCGGCAGCCACTCTGCCCGGTGAAAAATCAGGCTGTCTTTCTCCGGATCACTTCCCAGTACCATGAAATTCTCCGGTATTCCTAAAATTCCTGCATATACCGTAAATTCAAACGAATCTGAAGACTCTTGCACCGCGTCCAGACCGCCATAGCTGATATATGGATGGGTATGATAAAAATCCAGAATGGAAGTGATCACGTCTCCCACTGTCATTGAGATTCCATCTTTTGTTTTCGGCACCGCAATCGTCTGGATCGGCGAACCATACACCGTTTTTTTTGCCTTTTCTCCCGGTGTCACACCGCTGACGCCGTACACGTCCCGCTCTCCTTCCCGGACGCCCCGGTCAAATACGCCGGTATAGATACTGGAATATGCATTTCCTCCTGCTCCCGGTGTCCTCGGTGTTATTTTCGCATGTCTGCGGAGTACCCGCTCGGCTTTCCCTTTCAAATAACAAAAGTCATCCACATCAAATATCTTTGCCAGCTTGTCCGCATTTTCTTCCTCGGTCATTCCCGTTTCTGCCTGCAAAAGAACTGCTTCCACTGTCTCCGGCACAAGTTCCTGCACCCGGACCTGGCGCATCCACCCCGCCGCATACTCAATCGGAACCTTTTTATTCATCGGCGTGCCATCCGCATTGTACTTTGGATACTGATAGTCGTTCTCTGCCACTGCCAGTTCCCCGGTATAAACTTTTTCATACTCACCTGTCCCAGCTTCCACCGAAACCGTTCCTTTTCCCTCGTCTTTTCGATAAAAGCTCACGCCCTCCGGCAGCCCTGACACCACAATCTCATAAACTCCCTCTTTCGTGTCCTTTGACTCTGCCGAAAAGAAAATTTCATTCGTATCAGCTCCGCCATCGCCTGCCTGCTCTTCCCCATACATCTGCATGGAAATATGGGCATATCCTTCTCCCGGTTCCAGGACCGCCGCCTCCAGATCCTGTCCCAGGTTTGTAACTGCGTGAAGTTTATTTCCAACCGAAAGTTCAAAGCCCTCGGATCGGCTTAATTCCTTGACATAATATTCCCCCATCAGAAGTGGGCGTCCAATCCAGGCATTCCCATTCTTTGACGTATTGTTATAATAAATCCGCTCCCAGGCTTTATCTGCCGTATAATCATCGATCGCCGCATCTTGTGTATACAGATTTCCCGGCGCTTTCTTTCGCCATCCATCTGCTGCATCCGCAATCGACCCTTTCGAATAATCATAGGTTCGCCCCGGCGCCTCTGTACATGCCAGAAACGAGGCATCTCCATTTTTATCTGTCGTCGCCACCGCCACCAGATGATTGGCCCGGTAAACTACCCCTGTTTTCCCGTCCGGATGCAGCAGATCTTCTGCTGCAAACAAGCCATACACTGCACCTTCCAGCGTTGCATCCCCCTGTGAGTCCCCAAGCGCATTGTAAGACTCATTTTCGCCCTGTTTCAGATCCAGATCCTTTTTATTGATATGTACCTCGCCCTCTGTCCGGTGATCGTAGATCCTCCAGGCATCTTTCTCGCCGTCTGCCCCATTGCAATGGCTGAAATTGCCAGCACTTCCCGGCTCTATCGCTGAACCCACACTCGCGGAAACAAGCGCCGATTCATAGGCAGGGAAAAATAGTGACTCTGCTGCCGCACCCGCCAGTGTTTCCGTTCTTTGTGACAACTGCGGATTTTGATACAACAAAGAAGGTGAATGCCAGCTTGTATAAAAACCTGCCTCGGTTGTCAATAAATCTGAGCCGGTTGCCATATATCGCCGAATACTTTCACGTTCCGCTTTTTCTGCTTCTTCTAAATCATCATCCGCTTCATCAATAAACACAAAACCTTTCTGGACGCGATTTACCAGACGCTCCGAAATAGATACTTTCATCTCCGAGGCAGTTGCTTCCTTCTTCTCCTGTGTCAATTTTCTGCCTTTTTCATTTATGTCCTGTTCGTTTTCACTTGTCTTACTCCTATTTCTCCCCGCTTTGCTTCCTGTATCTTGCGGTTTTTCTCCTATCTCCGCCTCCGACGGTGTCCCTTTTCCCAGAAGCGCTGCATCCAATGCCGTAAACAGAACCATCCTCTGCGGCAAAACACGCATTTTTAACGGTCCTGGAAATACAGGACTCTTCCCCGCACTTTCTCCATTCTGATTTCCAGAAGCCTCTCCGATGCCCTGACTCTTTCTCACACTCTTCATTCCCAGCACCACATCACGCGAATATCCGCCTCCAAAGGCTGCATTTGCCCCATGCTCAGATGCATCGGTTGTGATAATCTCAATCGGCAGATCATCTGGATGTTTATCATGCAGAATATATCCATCCCGCGCTTTAAATTCTTTCCAGGTATAACTGTACTTCATGGAAATGAACTTCTCATACGTCTGCCCACAGTCCTCCTGGCATCCAGACTTTGCATACGAAGTTTCCCCATCTGCCCCCGTCGTCGGTCCCGCATCGGGTGTTTCTCCCTCGGAGCCGCCGTCTGACGCGATACCTTCTATCTCCCCTGCATCGACCTCCTCCATTATCCAGTGGAAATGGACGCCCTCAAAGTCTCCGCCCGCCTTTCCTTCACATTCCTCTTCGCACAAAAGCCAGCTATTTGCCAGGCGGATATTTTCTGCCTGCGCCGCCTCAATCTCATCCTCATTGATGACTTCCCCCTCTTCGTCCTCCTCTTCCTCTGGAACAGGTACAAAGGCCGGTGCCGGATGACCGTCACAGAACGTCTTATCATAGTGATAACCGTGTTCCACTGTCTGGGAGGCGTAGCCATCGCCATCTGTTACCGCCGAACCCACTTGTCTGAAACCATCCCAGAGAACCAGCTCATCCTGATAATGACTGGCATATGGTTCTCCGCCCTCATACAATTCGGCAGCTCCGTCCCGCTCAGTATTTACCCTGTTCTTATCGTCAAAGCGCTCAAAGAAGCCAAACCGCGCCCCTTCCAGCGCTTTCCCCGTCTCATGATCGTATTTATACATCTGCAGATTATAGGTGGAAGTAAAATCCTCTTCATGCCTAAATACCTCAAACTGAATGCCTCCCTGCTCCGGTACCGGGGTTGGCTCGCCCGCCAATGCAGCAAAATAATTGACCGGAACCATTCCGAGCTCCATCCATGCCATCCGCTGATGAATCCACGGATCACTTTTGGCAGGCGTTCCGCCTCCGTGTGTCCCCGAACAGGTCACACACTCCCAGATTTGAAGCGACTGGTCAATCACCTCCTCTGCCGAAGCATATCCCCCGCCGCCCGAAGCGTATGGGGTTCCTTCCACCCGGAAACGAATCAGGGCTTTCGACGGTTTTGGATTTGGATTTTTAAATATGATCTGCGAGTCGGTTTTTGTATACGTCCATCCATCGGTCGGAACCGGGCTGAATGAAACACCGTCATTGTTTGAAAATTCAAGCGGTACAGAACGGATAAAATCCCAATCCGAGCCATCCGGCGCAAACGACAGCGTCAGAGTCGCCGCATCTACCTGTTTTGCCGTTCCCAGCGAGGTGCTGGAAGCTATCACATTTGGAATCTTTCCGCCGCCGACACCGGTATTTTCCTTTCCGCTGCCTCCGCCAGACAGCATTCCTCCCATTTGCATGTACGCCTCACTATTTGACGCAGCTGCCTCCAGCCACGGATATTTTGCCCGCACAGCTGGAACATAGAGGATTGTTTTCAGATCTTCCTCGGACACCATCTTGATAATTTCCGGTTTTCCCTGTGCTTTTGCTGCCACATTGATCGCCCGGATAAATGTATTTGCCTTTTCATCCCCCAGCGCTGCTCTGAGCGAGAGCATCGCCCAAAATACATATTTCTGTTCCTGACTGCTCAGCGGAACGGATGCCTGGGAGGGACGGTGTGCTTCATAGAGATCCCCTTTTTCTGCAATTCCCCAGATCGCATAACCGCCCTTATCGATACAATAAAGCTTGTGTCCCAGCAGCGTATCGCCATGGGCTGTCGTCAGTGTTGTCTGCTGACCGCTCGCAGGTGCTGCTTTCACCGGAAAAACCGGGAATCCTGGCAAAAAAGCCATTCCTCCCAATATAATTGCCAGTACAAACGCCATCCCCCGTTTCACATTCTCTCTGTACCGATACTCCCCCATAAATTTCCTCCTCGTTTTTACTGCCCCGCGCCCCTTAACACCGGCAGTCCCTCGTTTTCTTTATTTTTCAGTTCCCCAAACTGATTTCAGCAGCGAGATAATCCCCTTTTCATACTCCTGTCTTGATATTTCCTGTCGTCCCCACTGTTCTTCTATCTGCCCCATCGGTGCCTGTATTTTCTCCCAGGCAGCCTCGGAAATCGTCCCTTCTCCCCGCATACTCAAGGTCAGCGCCAGCACATTGGCAAGACTGTCTGGATCCGCTTCATACTCCTTTCTTCTCTGCTCCCGCTCCTTATTCTCATAGCGGTAAAACTCCGTCTCAAAGTCAACCGGATATGTTTTCGCATTTGAAAATAGCGGCAGGCTGGAGGTCGGATCCGTCGCATACCACTGCGTGCCGATCCGCACCAGGCACGCATCATGGAGATATTCCGGCGTGTAGGTCACACACTCCAGCCCTACGATCTGGCATAGGAACTGAAATTCTTCTGCGAAATCCCGGCAGACGCCAACGCCTCCTTCCAAAACCGGGAAATCCTTTGCCTCTTCCGGCGAACCGTAATGATTCTGGTTAAAACCTCCCTCTCCGTTTGCAATCCGGTTATGCACATACAGTAGACGCGTTTTTTCATCCAAATGAATCCAGTCAAAACTATTGACAAATTTCTGCAGTTCTTCGACCGAAGCCCAGCTATAATTTGCTTTCGGTTCTCCCTTCGTATTCCACCCTGGATTTGCTTCCCCCGGATAACGGACTGCCTCTTTCAGGTAATATTCCGGATCGCTGATCTCTGGGTGCTGCTCTGAAAAAATACTTCCATTTCCATAAAAACTCATCTCTCCATTCTGCCACTCCCATCTCAGACTCTCTGTGTCCTTCCATTCACCGCCATGCGTCCCCTGATTGCCTGCATAAGCGCTGAAACCTCCGGCTGCGATCATGGCTGCTGCCAGTACGGCTGTACATCCCGATTTATTGGTTGTTTTCTTATCCTGTTCCATTTTTTATACCCCCATTTTTTATTCTTTTCGTGTCATTCCACTTCATTTTCCTGTTTGCCTCTGTTTTCTTCTCTCCTCCTCTCTCAGCTTCTCGTCTGTACTATTCCGTACAGCACCCAGGAACCATCCGCATTGACTAAATTCCCATCGGGCGTGTGCGTATTTCGATACAAACGTCCCCTCATTCCATCAGATTTTTCCTGAAAATAGTAGCAATGAAACACTCCATCGCTTCCCGGCAGCCAGTTCCAGCCAGTCAGCATACGCCCCTGTGTTCCATCCATTTCCGTCCAGAGATAATACGTGTTTCCATCCACATCCGTATACCAGCCGTTCACCATCCTGCCATCTGCATCAAATCGGAACCAGTCAAACGTACTCTGCCCCTTTGCCGGATCGGCATATGGATTGTGGACAGCCGCCCACTCAGAAGCATAGCTTCTACCGCCCGCTTCAAACTGCCAGCTTCCATCTGCATTCTTCCGCCAGTTTCCAGCTACTACATATTCCGGTATGGCTGCCGCATCCGCATTCTGCCTGAGTCCTGCCTGTCCTTCTGTCAGATTTCCAATACCCTCTCCTGTCAAATCACTGAACCCCGATGCCGGTCCGGTTGCATTCGCTGCACTGCTTCCTGCCGCTGCCCCCTTTCCAGAAGAAGAGCCTCCACCCAAGCCGCCGCCCGAATGAGAACCTCCGCCCGAATGGGAACCTCCGCTGTATGTCTGATCGACCGCCTCATACTGAATTGTGACTGCCGCCCGGTCCGTGAATCCACCATCCTCGGTTTTCACGGTCACATATGCCGTATGGCTGCCTGATTTTAAGTATTGACGGTCAAGCTCCTGTATCCAGGAAGCCGTCGTATTGACCGTCGCGGTTCCATCCGATGATACATACAGCGAATCATCACTTGCCTGATATGTCACTTTCTGGTTAAACGCCTGCGCCGGAAATACCGACGCTGCCAGCTTTTTCGCACCGGTTCCCGTCCATGCCTCCACCGGACGATAACCTGCCCCCGTCCGGGTGCGTTTGATCTCGTATTGCAGCGTTTTCGGTATAAGGCTGATGCCTTCCACACAAATCTTCGATTCGTCCACTGTCCGGAAATCCACCTGTACTCTGCACGATGCCGTCTGCCGGTTTCCAAGCATATCATCACCGATCACTGTCACCTTCGTCGTGCGGCTGCCGGAAGCTGTCTGTATTTCATACGGTGTATTCACATGTCTGCCCTGATCTGCCGCGATCAGATCCCGGATCCATTTTGCATCCTTTTTCGCCTGCACAGCGGCAGACTTGTCCTCTCCATCCACCGAAATCAGTGCTGCGTCACCGACGGTCCACGATATATCTTTCCGGTCAAAATAATCGGGTGTAAAAGACGCACTCAAGACCTGCGGTGCCGTAACCCGGATCGTTTCATCTGGATGTTTCCGATTTCCGTTTAATGTCCGCACCACCTCAAATTTCAACTGATCCTGATTTAGTGCCGCACCTTCATTGGCTACATAGGTCTGATCCTTGATCTGGAACGTAACCTCAATCCGCGCATTTCCCCGGCACGGCTTCCCATCAAAGCTCGCCGCCGGTTTCGTCTCTGCCGTCAGCACCGCTACGCCGCCATTCTGATACCCTGCTCCGTATATGTCGCTTCCGATCGCATACTGGTATCCGCGGTCTGCCTGCTCTTTTTCCAGTTTCCGGACTATATCAGTGATAAACGAACTATTTAAATTTACCTGGACTGACGCGCTCTTTTTCGTATAACCACTTTCCTCATCGTCATTTGGAAGTAACGTAATCAAATCTGAATCATCGATACTCCAGCGCACCGATGCATCCGCCACATCATTATTCCGATCCACAATCGCCTGCACCGTCACCGGCTGCACCTGTGTTCCCGCCTGCAGATTTCCATGGATGTACGTCGCAATTAATTTTCCATTTCCATCCATCACGCGTGTGACTTTCGTCGGATGTTTCCGGTTTCCGGTCCGCTCCTGCACCACCTGGAATTTCGTCACGCCCGGCGTCAGACCGACCGAAACTGCCACCTTTTTATAAACCGCCGACACCTGCGTATTTTCCTCCGGCATCGTAAAACAATACTCGCCGCCATTTACATAAGTAGTATCTTTCCGGCTCTTCCCACGCGTATACGTCGGAACTCCCTCCATCTGAAAGCGTGCTTTTTCCGCCTGCTTTGCCGAGGTGCTGACCGTCACCGTCTTTCCCGGTGCCACCGCACCGCGGTGTTTTTTATCGAGTGTCCGGTAATACGCGCCATTTCCCCGTGCTTCCAGCACTGCCACATCGTAATAATTCGTTCCATTGGAGACGGTATCGATCTGCGGAATCGTAATCAGATAACCACGGACCGGGCGTCCCGCATCATTTGGTGCAAAATGGTCAAGATCATACCCGACCGACTCCGCATCCATCTCCCCGCCCAGCTCTTCATCCACAATCGAGAGAATCCCCTGTTCCAGCTCTTCATAAAAATATCGATCTTCCATATCCCGCGTGACGCCGCCAGATACCAGCGTGAAGAAATTGTCCTTCGCGTGGGAATATCCGATGTGCGCCGCGTATGTATACTGATTATCATCCGAAATGCCGCTTCCACAGACATTGTTTGCGATTTTCGCCTCCGTATCCGCAAACAGGTACGCGATGTCATCCCCATATTTAAAATAATTAGCTGGTGCGCGGTATCCGATGAAGGTTCCTCTGTGTCCGGCCGCCCCGGTTCCCGACTGACCGATCGTTCCCTCAAACCGCCCCACTTTCAAGTGACCGCTGATTCGTTCTCCGACGAGTCCTCCGACATTCTGGCTGCCAGAACCGCCGATCGTGCCATTTACATAGGTATCGTAGAGATCCGCCCCATTCTGAAGCCCCACGATTCCGCCGACGGTCGCATCCGTTCCCTGAATTCGCGAGGTACTGTTGTCCCCGGTGCGGACCTGGCAGTCGATGATACGAGAATCATCCGCCGCTTCCCCGGCGATTCCGCCCGCAAGCGCCTGCGCTCCGGCTGCACGTCCCGTCGTACGGACGGTTACCTGTGCCGTTCCGTTTTCCACCGTGCTGCCTTCCATGCGCCCGATCATTCCACCGACCGCTCCGGTTCCTTCCACATCACCTTTTACCTGACAATTAAAAATCTTGGAATCCTTCGCATTTCCTGCCAAAATTCCCACCTGACGCACTCCTTTGACCGACTTTCCTGGTTCCAGAGTCAGATTTCGGATCTCCGCCCCATCCAGTACACCAAAAAATCCAACATTTGGCGAACTGCCTCCTGCAAACCGGAAATTTGAAATCTTATAGCCATTTCCATCCAGATTTGCCGTAAACGGATGCGTTACCTCCCCGGAAAATTCCGAATCATCCCGGTAATAACCGATCGGATTCCAGTCCATCCCTCCCAGATCGATGTTCGCCGTCAGCTCAAACCATGCGCCCCGGTAATCCCCCACGATCTCTTCTTCCACCTCGCCGTAATCCGGCTGCATGCCAAACGCCGCCAGGAAGCTAAGTCCCATCAGCTGATGTTTCGTGCGTATCTGATACGGTTTTTGTTTCGTTCCAAGTCCATGTGTTCCATCCAGAAAGCTCAAATCCGCCACATCCCAGTTTTTCCAGAGATTTCCGAGGCTGGCGCTGACGTTAACGCGCGGCATGATTAATTGTGAAGGAGTTGCCTCTATGACTTTGGAAGAACGTAATTCAGAGGGAGTTGCCCTCACATCCGCATTCATAAGCTCACTGGACGATGCAGCCCGTTTCTGCCATTCTTTCCGCCTTTTTATGGCATCGTCTGTATCATCCAACTTTTCCTTCCTTTCCGAAATAATCCCCAAATCCCAATCCTCAAACACAAACCCGCTCGCCGCAAACGCCGGCAGCGTCGCCGACAAAAGCATCGTCGTCATCACCGCAAATGGAATCACTTTTTTCATCTTCTTTTTCCCCATACACGTTCCCCTCTTTCCCCAAACATTAGATTGATATCCCCTTGTCCAGTCTTTTCTCCTAATCAAACTGCCAAACAGCTTCACTCCCGCTTTCCAAGCTCAGCAAGTATTCTTTTTTACATCTGCGGCAGTGCAAATGCCGGACGTATTCCATATGTCTCACTGTCCGTCCTCACCGGACGCAGACAGCCATTTACCAGATCTACGCCATAAATCTGCCAATTATAAATGAATTTCCCGTTTTCATCCTGCAAATAAAAAGGCGTCCGCAGATAATATCCCTGTGAATAGGCACTGATCTGACTTTGTGGGTTATCATCCCCGGAATCAAACCGCCATAGATATTCCCGGTACGCAAGTGCCTCTTCCAATGACAGGCAGAAAAGCTGGTCGTTCATAAGCTGAAAACCAATATCATGACGCGCCAGTTCCCGCCCGGACGTCTGCGAAAATGCACCAGCCGCCGTGCTTCCCGTGTACGCGGTCTGAATTCCCGTATGGATCGGTTCCAGACAGAAGCTGCTGTTCTGACTGTTTTTCTGCAACCATGCGCGCACCTGCGAAGTCTTATAATTATTGTCCTTGCCAAACGAGAAAATCTTCATCTTTTTTCCCGGCACTGTGTCCACATCCGCCCGGATCACGCGGTCACAGAGAAACAACGCTGCTTTCCGGTGTCCATCCTGCCAGTCATGGTAATCGTCGTCGATACAGGTAAATGACAAAATCTCTCCGCCCACCTCGCGCAGCTGGACATCGCCCTCCTTCCAGATCACTTTTTCGGGCATTTCACTTTCACTCCAATCCACGCTTCCACAGCGGTCACAGATTTGATCCCCGTTTTCATCCAGGTGCCCCAGCGCCGGAAGGCGCTCTATCTTTTCTTTCTGACATCGTCCGCAGACATACACTGCCCGCCCATTCTTTAAGCAATCATTTTCCTCCCACTCCCATTGGCTCCACTGATGCGTACAAGTACGGTCATCCCAGTTTCTCCGCACCCGGATGCGCGTGATGATATATTCCTTTCCATCCACCGAAAAGGAATCCTCTTCCACCTCAGAATAAACTGCGTCGTATTCCACCCCGATTGTTTTTGCCGACGGTGTAAAATCCTGACCAATCAGATAAAATTCATGCCACGCTGCATCCCCGATCGCAGATACCAGATTCCGGATCCTGGCATCATTTTCCGTCTGATTTTGAACGGTCAGACCGGAACTGCTGCCCGATACCGCCGCATCCTCGCGCCCAAATATGGCGCACTCCGCCTCCCATGCACTCTGTTTCCATCGTTCCAGGCGTTTCCGAAGCGCCAGCATGGCGGCATCCTCTTCTGCTCCCATTTCTGGAACCTTGCCGCCTCTTTCATATTTGATATAAATTTTTTCAGTTCCTGTTCCATACAGTTCAAATATTTGCGGTGACTGTACCGCTGATTTCCAGATATGCCCGTCGCTCCCTATGATTTGCTCTGGGAAAGATACGTTCAGGGAAGTTCCTTCCAAAACTTTGCCCGTCTGCGTATGAAATATAAGATGATTTGCATTCTCAGCATCTATAAATGAAACGCTGTAGCCGACTATGACAGCTGTTTCTGCCTGTTTCACTGCATTTTCAGCTGCCAGCGCCATTCTACCGGATGAAAATATCAATATCAGTGATATTCCCAAAATGGTACCATTCCGGCAGCGACACCCTTTATGAGCCCCCATGTTTATTTTTAACAACTCAAACCTCCCCCCTCAAACCTTTTTCACATCCCTTTTCTTATCCTCTTTCGCAAGTTATATAAGGTTACTGTTCACGCATACGTGCCCAGTAACGGAATTTGCCGTGGCTTCGCATTTAAATACGGCAAATTCCTGCTGCCACCACGTTTTCTTACGGCACTTTCGGTTCCAAAAGTGCCTACCTGTGAACAGTAACTATATAAGTTCTAATTTGATTCAAAACACACTCTCACTCTGAGTCAGACAGCGGTTCTTTCCGTCTATAAAAAGCTTTCATTTTGCATTGCATATATCATATAATATATTGCACATTTTTTATAACGATACAGTTATCCGATTCTCCCAAATTTTCCTAAATCATCGAATTCTGTGCGAAACGCACCTCACAAATTACCAGAATAAAAAGATAAATTAGAACGAAACCACCTGCGACCGCAGTTCATTTCGATAAGATATATTGAGTCTAACACATCTATTCTCTAAATGCAAGAACTCTTTTGGAATTTCCACAACGAAAAACGCCCGCCCCAGAAAATAAAATTCATATTCCAAATTTCATTTTCCAGAGCAGGCACTTTCCCACTAACTCATATATAAATTCCTATTTATTTTATCTCAGCCACATTCTCCCAAGGGTATCCCACATCAATGCCGATGCATCGAGAACGACGCCATATCATACGCCTTCAGGTTCTCATGTACTTCTCTTGCATCTGCCTCGGCGATGAGTTTGTCTCTCGACTTCTTCGCCTCCATCTCGGCTTTGTGCTTGCTCGGTCCGCCGACACAGCCGCCGACGCACGCCATACCCTCGATGAAGTCCTCCGGCAGACGTCCCACTTTCAGAAGAAGAAGGGCTTTCTTACACTCAGCCGCACCGTTGCAGCGCGCTACCTTGATATCGGTATTCTCACCAGACTCCTTCAGACATTCTAATACCGCCGCTGTTACACCACCGCCGTTGCCGAAGCGTTTTCCAAATACACTGGCTTCCTGCATACTGTTCTCTTCCGGCTCCAGATTTACGTCTTTCGCCCGCATCATCGCACGGATCTCTCCGTAAGTCATCGCATAGTCCGCATTGCCCTGGATATTCAGATCCAGCGTCTCGCTCTTCTTCGCGATACACGGTCCGATAAAGACAGTGACAACCTCCGGATCCTGCGCCTTCAGCATACGGGAGATCGCACACATCGGGGAAACCGTCGTGGACATATTGTCAAGCAGCTGTGGGAAATGCTGTTTGATCATGTTGACAAATGCCGGACAGCAGGAGGTCGTCATCTTCTTGCCCTCTTTGTAAGCTTCCGCCCACTCTTCTGCCTCGGCTGCCGCGGTCATATCGCCGCCCAGACCAACCTCGATCATATCTGCAAATCCAATCTTCTTTAAAGCTGTTTTCCAGCTTGCAAACGTGATGTCCGGTCCAAACTGGCCTTCGGTCGCCGGTGCCAGCATCGCTACGACCTTTTTGCCTGCGTTGATCAGGCGGATCACATCGACCATGAAGGTCTTGGAACCGATCGCACCGAACGGGCAGGAATGGATGCAGGCGCCACACTGGATACATTTTTTCTCATCGATCACACATACACCATACTCATCGTAGGTAATCGCATCCACTGGGCAGACCTTCTTACACGGGCGCTCCAGATGGGCAATCGCATTGTATGGGCATGCCTGGGAACACTTTCCGCACTCGCGGCATTTATCCGGGTCGATGTGCGCCTTGGTATTTCCCATGCTGATCGCTCCAAACGGACAGGAGTTCTGGCAGGCTTTACCCATACATTTACGGCAGTTATCGGTGACTGTGTAGGACGCAATCGGGCACTCCTCACAGGCTGCATTGATAACCTGTACGACATTGTTTGTATTGCGGTCAGACGGACATTTACCTTCTGCCAGACGGATTCTCTGGCGGACAATCTCTCTCTCCTTGTATACACAGCAGCGGTACTGTGCCTGCGGACCAGGGCTGATTTTGTACGGAATATCGTCTCTTCCGTCCTCTAACTGATCATTCCAGGCAAGCTTTGCTACCTCATAAAGTATCTCATGTTTGATGCGCAGAATTGTCGCGTCATTCGTTACCATGGTTTATCCTCCTTATTAATAATACGTTACCGTAACTTTCTTTCCCATACCTTCGACTGCTTCTTTTAGCTGTTTGACCAGGTTCTGGCGGATTCCCAGATCAAACGCCATCCCTGGATTCTGGTAGGCGCTGTTCGCCGCCGTTCCCACAAACATATGTAATTCCGTGCAGTCTTCTATCAAAATCTTCGCGATCATGGACGCACCATTTTTCTTGTCCAACTCGCTGAAAAACTCAGAACTTAAATCGCATTCGATCAGATAGCGTTTCAGAAGTTCGATCGCTTTCCGCAGCGTCAGGACTCCCTCCGTCACCAGATCGATGCCTTCCATAAAAGCGATCGGCGGAATATCCGGGTCGCTGTAATCCATTGATACCCGCAGCGGTCGTCCCAGCTCCCGCGACAGGATCGTCGCGCTGGTTCCGCCCGATACAATGTGCTTTGCCGACTCATCTTTCATAAAATCCGCCGTGATCGTCTCATCGTCGTTGCGGTCAAGCGGCGGTCCCGTCATCAGGTTGACCGGTTTCCGGTCAATGATCCGAGCTACCACAACCGTCGTATCATCGCCCGGTTTTCCCTCGTAAATCTGGCTGCATTCCGCACAGAGTGCCGCCGCCATACGTGCCGACGAAAGAGAGGTCAGGCATTGTTCCGAAACAAACTCTGCCACCGACTCCCACGGCCAGCCAAATTTATATTTGCCGCTCTTTCCGACTCCCGCGTGCGTCACGCCGTCGCTGACAAGTACCAGCGCATCACCCTTCTGAACCTGAAACCGGCACTCGCTGATCTCCTTGTCCTTGACGAGACGCTTGTATTTCTGCAGCTCCACCACATGACCACAGCGCAAAAAAATGCATCGCGGGTTATCATATTCAACTAAATATACCTCGCCGTTGTTGAAAATCTGTAGAATCGAGAACGTCGCATACGCCACCTGTCTCGTCTGACAGATCGGAAGCGTCTGCACAATCGTCTCCACACATTCCTCCAGCGTGGCTCCATTTAAAAACATCGTACCCAGAATCTTTGCCGTCAGCGTCGAAAGAATATTCGCCTTGACACCGCTTCCCATGCCGTCCGCCAGAATGATAACGTCCGAATCTTCCGTTTTCAGGCACTCTACCGTATCGCCGCACAGGATCTCTGAATACTTATTCAGACTTTTAAACGTGACATCTACGGTTACTCCCATTTATCGGACCTCACTTTCGCTCTCATCGTCAATCAGGGAACAAAGCTTCATCAGGGTTGTCTTCGTCTCCGCCGTCGTCTCACCCAGGAGTCCGGCAATATTCTGTGCAACCATCATCTGTTTGTAAATGACATTCTGTGCCAGATCAATGGTCGCCTTTTTCTTGGCATATTCCTGTTTTGCCTGTTTTTCCTCGCGCGTCACATCAATGATCGTGGCAATGACAAAATTGCCGTCATCGATATACGCAATGTTTTGAAGCGTCACAAGATTCCGATCCGGATAGATCACCTTCCGGCTGTGGACGCTTGTGTGCGTCCGGAATACCTCGCGTACATCCTCGGCGTTGATAAAGTCCTCCAGCGGTTTTCCCTTGATCGCCTCCGGTTTGACGCCGAAATACATTTCTGCCGCCACCGAACACTCCTGGATCCGCATATCATCGTCGATGATCATGATCAGGTTCGGGGACGTATCCATCACCAGATGAGACAGCGACTGCGCCCGGTCATGCAGGTACGGAATACACATATCGACCTCCGCCTTTTTCTGGAAAACAGCGATCGCCTTCTCCCGGCAGGTCGGATAACCGCACGCACCACAGTTTAATTCCTGCTCCGGCGTCATCTTGCCCGTCTTTTTCAAGATCTCCCGGATCTCTTCCTCGGTCGGAATCCGCTCCTTCTGGGAACGATCCACAAACGTCCGGTGAATCTCCACCTGGCGCGCCGCCTCATGCATCAGGGATAGATCTGCCGGTTCCTTCGGAAGCATCGCTTCCAGATCCAGCTTAACTTTAAAACTCGACACTGAGGTCGCCGTGGACGGTCCATTGACACAGCCTCCATGACAAGCGTTCATCTCGATGAAACAGCCAGCCACCTCGCCGGTTTTCATCGCCTCACAGACATCCAGGCAGTCCTTCACGCCGCTGACGTAGAACTTGCGGTACTTGTCCGGTTTCTTCTGGGTCGCCGTCACCGCCGTAAGCAGTCCGCCGCTGACCGGATAACGCAGATTCGCGCCCGGTTCACGATCTTCGAACGGTTCTTCCTCACATGCTTCGATCTCGATCTGTTCCTCTGACAGCCACTGTTTTAAATCCTCAAATGTGAGGACTGCATCGGGCTTCACAACCCTGTTTTTCTCTTTTTCCGCGATACACGGTCCGATCACGACTACCTTCGCCGCCTCGCCGAACTCCGCGTGCAGCATGCGCGTATGGATCCCCGACGGAATCAGCACCGGTGCCAGATATTTGATCAGTTCCGGATAATGAATCTCAATCAGGTTCACGATACTCGGACAGGCAGTTGTGATGATATTTTTCATCTCGCCCTGCTCTAATAAACGGACATACTCTTCCGTCGCCAGCGCGGCGCCCTCCGCCGCATCACAAACATTCGTAAATCCCAGCTTTTTTAATGCTGACTTGACCTGCCCCCGCGTTTTATACGGCAGAACCCCCATATAGGAAGACGACAGCGATGCAATAACCGGTGCGCCGCTCTCAATCAGCTTTTTGACCTTGGAAAGTTCGCTCGGAACACGTTTTGCCGACTGCGGGCAGTTCAAAAGGCACTGCCCACAGAGAATACAGCGATTTGGCATGATATATGCATGACCATCCCGGATCATGATTGATTTCACTTCGCAGCCCCGCACACATTTATAACAATGCTTACACATCGTCGCCTTAAAATCAATAATCGGCATAGACTCTCCCTCTCTTTTTGCCGTTATATGTAAACGATTACGCGTTCAGGCGTCCCAGAATCTCCTTCTGGAAAAATTCTTCCGTTGTCTCCGGTTTTACGGAATACAGTTCTCCATCTACCGTCACACAGACACCTTTACGGCAGTTGCCGCTGCAGAAATCTCCATTTAAATCCACCTCACTGTCCAGATGATTCTCTGAAACCAGCTTCTGCAGCTTCTGGATTACCTCGCGGGATCCTTTCAGATGACAGGCACTTCCGATACAAATCGATACTCTCATATAATGACCTCCTCACTATCCGTTATAAAACAGACGCAGCCTTTCACCGGAGATTCCCGGTCAAAAAACTGTCTGTTCACATGCATCTTCCAGGGGAATTTACTAAAAATGCATCTTTCCCCATTCTTCTTCATTATCTCATATTGTGATATTATTATCAATCAAATTTCTTTCTGATTTTGTATTTTTTTTAGACCATAAGTGCCTGATTCCAAAACCTTTTCACTTTCTTTTCATCAGCTTATGACTCTCCCGGTGTTTTTTAGGAAAATAATCTTTTTATCGGGCACCTTGCACTGCTTTTCTATAATATTTCCATCTCCTCCATGTACGCCCGCAGCCTCTTCACATTCCCGTCCGCAAAACAGTAACCATCCATGCCGCAGCCCTTCGCGCTGTCGATGTTATCCTGACGGTCATCAATGAAAAAGCATTCTTCCGCTTTGAGATGAAATTTTTCAAACAATCTCTCATAGATCGCCGGATTCGGCTTCGCCAGCTTCTCCTCCGCCGAGACAAGCGTGCCATCAAAATATTCAATGCCCGGAATCTCATGCTCGAACACACGCAGGCGCACGGAACAATTCGAGCAGAGGTAGATGCCGAAGCCCTTTTCTTTCAGTTCCTTCACCAGCTCTCCCATCCCCGGCTTCGCCCAGATGTTGTACTCATGCCAGTGTTTCAGACTTTCCTTCGCCAGCCAGCGCAGATGTTCATTTGGCAGGCGTTTCTGCACCCGCTCCAGCGCCTGTGCATCCGTCAGCGTTCCCTCGTCTAAAAGCGACCACTCCTTCGAATCAAACAATTCGCGGCGCATCCACTCCACATCCTCCGGATTATCTGTGTACTCCCAGCACACCTTGACCGGATCATACTCCAGTAAAACCATTCCCATATCAAATACTATATTTCGAATCATACTTCTACCTTTCTCTATTCCCGCAAATCTGCCGCCATTCCTGCGGCAGATGGAATTTTCAGTCCAAAAAATCCTCACCTGCAAGCAATCATAATCATTTATATTTTAACATAAATTTCTCATTTTTTTATTTCCATTTTCATAAATTAATGGTACAATAATAGAAAATTTTTCAGGAGGTACCGCTTATGAAAATGATTATCGCAATCATTGGCAGTGAGGACGCCGATGATTTAGTATATGAATTAAACCAGCACTCCTTCTTTGTCACCAAGCTTTCCACGATGGGCGGCTTTCTGAAAAAGAAAAGTACAACCCTGATGCTCGGTGTCGAAGATGAACGCGTCGAGGACGCCATCTCCATCATCAAAAAAATGTCCGGTGCCCGCGAGCAGCTTGTATACACGCCGCCGACCATGGCCGGAAACTGCTGCCCGACTGTCAATATGACCGTTCCGATGAACATGAAAGTCGGCGGAGCAACCGTATTTGTAATAAATGTAGAAGAATTTCAGAAATTCTAATTTTTTGATTTATATTACAAATCCGAATTACAAAAGGGGCTTTCGCTTGCGCGTCTGCCCCTTTTTGATTCCTTTTATAGAAAAAGAAAAACTCCCGGAGAAATTATCTCTGGGAGTTCCACGCTGCACTCAGGTTCTGCAGCTAATCATGCAGAAGAAGGGACTTGAACCCTCATGATGTTGCCATCACACGGACCTGAACCGTGCGCGTCTGCCAATTCCGCCACTTCTGCGTAATTTCTAGTGCGGGCAACAGGACTTGAACCTGCACACTCTCGTACCAGAACCTAAATCTGGCGCGTCTGCCAATTCCGCCATGCCCGCTTGCTTGTCTTTCTGACTCACAAGTGAGTTCATTATAACATAGGGTAGTTCAAAATGGAAGAGTTTTTTTTATTTTTTTGAATTTTTTCGAAAGTTCTTTTAGAAAAAATGTGCGGCAAATTCATCGATACTGAAAGTCCGTGTGATCTTTCGTGTGATCCTTGTACCGAAAAGTGTTTACCTATAACGGAATATTTTGTTCCGCTTGAAATCTTAAAAACACAAAAAAGGCTTGAAAACAAAGGAAAAACCAATGTTTTCAAGCCTTTCTCTATCATGGAGACAACGGGATTCGAACCCGCGACCTTTGCGTTGCGAACGCAACGCTCTCCCAGCTGAGCTATGTCCCCGTCCAAACTGTTATCATTATAGCACAACTGGAATGAATTGCAAGTAGAGAATAAAAAAAACGGAAACCCTTGTAAATCAAAGGCTTCCGTTCTTTTCTAGCAGAGCTGCTGACGGGAATCGGACCCGTGACCTCCGCACTACCAATGCGACGCACTACCGACTGTGCTACAGCAGCATCTTTTTGTTTTCGGCTCATCTCTAAGCCTCGATTAGTTTATCATGATACAATCGTTTTGTCAACGGTTTTTTTGAATTTTTTTTATTTTTTTAAATTTCCCGTTTTTTTCATCGGATGCCTCCGTTTTCATTCGCAGACATCCGATTCTCATTTCCTATCTTTTCATATTTCTATATGATTCCAACGGGGAGGGGAGTAGCGGAATCGGTTGCCCGATAACTTTCACTTACCCTACATCATTCTCTGACGCACAATCTCATATGCCAGCACGCCAGCTGCCACCGATGCGTTCAGGGAGTCGATATCTCCCTTCATCGGGATCGATGCGATGAAATCACATTTTTCCCGCACCAGACGGCTGACACCTTCGCCCTCATTGCCAATCACCAGACCGATCGGTCCTTTTAAGTCGAGGCGGTACATGCTCTCTCCTCCCATATCGGCACAGACAAACCAGAGTCCTCTCTCTTTCAGCTCCTCGATCGTGGCTGAAATATTGGTTACCTTCGCCACCGGCGTATAATTCAGCGCTCCCGCCGAGGTCTTCGCAACCGTCGATGTCAGTCCCACTGCGCGGCGTTTCGGGATGATCACGCCATGTGCGCCTGCCAGATTGGCAGTACGGATAATCGCACCCAGATTGTGCGGATCCTCAATGCCATCCAGAATAAAGAGAAACGGCGGCTCGCCTTTCTCTTCTGCCAGCTTTAGCATATCTTCCACCTCTGCATAGCGGTATGCCGCTGCCTGTGCAATCACGCCCTGATGCTTGCCGGTCTCAGAAAGCTGGTCGAGTCTCTCCTTCGCCACATAGTGGATGATCGTATTCTGCTTTTTTGCCTCTCTCGTGATCGTCTTGACCGGTCCATCCTGGCAGCCATCCAGCACAAACAGCTTATCCACCGTCTTGCCCGAACGGAATGCCTCTAAAACGGCGTTTCTGCCTTCGATCATCGTCTCTTCAAATCTATTTTCCTGCTTATTTTCCTGTTCCATCTATTTTCCTCATCATGATTTATAACGATATTTATAGCGTTTCCGGCGGTACTTCCGCACTCTCACTGTTATTTTTCGTTCTCTGCTTCCTGTAGCGCATGCGAATCTGTGGATGTTCCCTCTGCCTCCGCCAATTCTCCCATCTGTTCCAGCCCTTTTCCCAGAAGTTCTGCCATCCTGTCAAACTGCTCGGTCAGATAGAGATAGCCCATCAGCGCCTCAAATCCGGTCGCCATCCGGTAATCCTTCATCGTCGCGTGCTTCGGCATCGTAAAAGATTTCGCATTGCGTCCGCGTCGGTATGCCGCCTTCTCCGCATCCGTCAGCTCTTCCTCCAGAAGCAGATAAAAACGTGCCTGTGCGTCCGCCTTGACCAGGTTCGCCGTCTTCTTGTGCATCTTGTTGACCTGCATATTGCCGCGGTTCATGACAAGGGTGCGGATCGCCAGCTCATAGACCGCATCGCCGATATACGCCAGCGCCAGCGGGGAATACTCCCCCGCCTCAACATGTTTTAAATGCAACGCTTCCTTAAACGCATTTAAGCCCGTTTCCATTTGACGCCCTCTCTCGTATCTTCCAGAATAATTCCCATATCGAGAAGCTGTCCACGGATCTCATCTGCCAGTGCGAAATTCTTGTCTTTTCTCGCCTGCTGGCGTTTTGCGATCAAGTCTTCTACTTCGCTGTCCAGAATCTCTTCCTTCTTCTCCGTGATAATACCGAGCACATCGCAGAGTTTGTCCATCGTCTCTTTGACATAGGAAACGTATGCCTTCGTCGATGCTTCCGAAATCGTGGAGTTGCTCAGGCGTACAATCTCAAAAATAGCTGAAATCGCATCTGCGGTGTTGAAATCATCGTCCATCGCCGTCTCGAACTTCTGAACCAACTCCTCGACTGCTGCCTGATTCTGCTTCTCCTCTGCCGTCATCTCGCCCTCTTTCGCTGCTTTCAGGCAGTCTGCCTGATGCTCTGCCGCAGTGCGGATGCGCTCTAAGCTGTTTTTCGAAGCTTCCATCAAATCCGCGCTGAAATTGAGCGGGCTGCGGTACTGGGCGCTCAGCATGAAGAGACGCAGAACCTGCAAATCGTATTTCTCACTGATCTCACGCACGGTAAAGAAGTTTCCAAGAGATTTGGACATCTTGCGGTTATCAATATTTAAGAATGCGTTGTGCATCCAGTAGTTGGCAAAGGTCTTGCCGTTCGCGCACTCGCTCTGCGCGATCTCATTTTCATGGTGCGGGAAGATCAGATCCTCTCCGCCTGCATGGATATCGATGGACTCGCCAAGGTATTTCTTGGACATCTCGGAGCACTCGATATGCCAGCCCGGACGGCCCTGGCACCACGGAGACTCCCAGAACGGCTCTCCTTCTTTTTTCGGTTTCCAGAGAACGAAATCGGTCGGATCTTCCTTGCCTTCCTCGCCGGTTACCTTGATCTCACGGAAGCCGGACTGCAGATCGTCCAGATTTTTATGGGACAGTTTTCCGTACTCTTTAAAGGATTTGGTGCGGAAATAAACCGTGCCGTCAGCTGCCACATACGCATGTCCTTTTTCGATCAGCGTATTGATCATCTCGATCATACCGCCGATCTCCTGAGTTGCCTGCGGATTCTTCGTCGCCGGTTTGACGTTCATCATCTCCATATCTTTTTTGCACTCTGCGATATAGCGCTTGGAGATCGTCTCCGCATCCACGCCCTCCTCGATGGCTTTCCTGATGATCTTGTCATCCACATCAGTAAAGTTAGATACATAGTTTACTTCGTATCCTTTATACTCAAAATACCGGCGGACCGTATCAAATACGATCATCGGTCTTGCATTTCCAATATGAATAAAATTGTAAACGGTCGGTCCGCACACATACATCTTAACCTTGCCCGGTTCGATCGGCACAAACTCCTCTTTTCTGCGGGACAATGTGTTGAAAATTTTCATAACCTCATTACTCCTCTTCTATTTTAAATCTGCTTCCGGTGCTGCCTGACAGCCGCCACAGCCGCCGCATCCACCGCAAGCCGCTGCCTGCGTCATCATTTCACTATCATAACAGTAATTCTCCACTTCCGTCAACAGGGTAATCGCCTGTGAGGAAATGCCCTCGCCGCTGCCTGTAAAACCAAGTCCTTCTTCGGTCGTCGCCTTGACACTCACACGGCTGACCGGAAGCCCCAGCGCATCTGCAATATTTTCTGCCATCTGTGGGCGGTATGCAGCCAGCTTCGGGCGCTGCGCAATGATCGTGGCATCGATATTTTCAATCACATAGCCGCGTTCCTGCAGAAGTTTCCCTACCTTTTTCAGAAGCTCGATGCTCGACGCACCCTCATATGCCGGATCCGTGTCCGGAAAATGCTGTCCGATATCGCCCAGTGCCGCCGCCCCTAAGAGCGCATCCATCACCGCATGCACCAGCACATCCGCATCCGAATGTCCTAACAGCCCCTTCTCATACGGGATCGTCACGCCGCCTAAAATCAGTTCCCGATCCGGAACAAGTTTATGCACATCATATCCCTGTCCTATTCTCATCGTATTCCAGTTCCTTTCTTGGTCATTTTGTAACTGTCCGGACTGCCCGCAGTTACTTTATTTGATAAATTATTTTATACTTTTGAAAAATATACACTTATCCAACAATTTTTAATTTACGCTCAATACAGCGGACTTCCAGATTGCTCTGGTACTGACAGCTCTCGCCGTCCACGTGAACTGCCATCGGGCGTTCCGTGTAGATCTGGACCTCCCGGCAGCTGAAGCACCGCAGCCCCCGGTTGTGGGAGCGCCGGAACAACGCCCGGAACAGGATTCCAAGCACCTGCCGCTTCGAGGCATGGCTGACAATGCAGACCTCCAGGTTGCCGTCGCTGCTGTCCGCCTTCGGCGCAAACCAGAATCCGCCGCCCTCGCAGGGTTGAATCTGTGCACTGATAAAATAAATATAATTAAATTCCACCCGGCGCGTTCCATCGAGCAAAATATACCCCCGGATCGGTTTCGCCTTCAAATACTGTATAAATCCCAGTATCCGGTACGACAATCGCCGCAGATGAATCCGGTTGCAGATATTTTTGATCGCCGAACGCTGCATATGCTGGCATACTTCCGCATCCAGCCCGATCCCCGCGCTGACAATAAAACGCCGATGTCGGAGCACATCATCGCCATATGCAATCACACCATAATCGATCTGCCGGATCCGCCGCGCCCTAAAAATCCGGCGCAGTCCGCGCATTGGTCTTCTCGAAAGCCGGAGCCCGCGCGCCAGATCACTGCCTGTTCCCACCGGAATATAACCCAGCGTCACCATGTCGCAGGAAACGATTCCGTCCACGACCTCATTCATCGTCCCGTCACCGCCCACGACCACAATCACCCGTGCCTCCTTGCAGTGGGACGTCAGCTTCCTTGCATACTCTGTCGCCTGCCCCGCATATTCTGTCAAATATGCCTGATACTCAACCCCGTCCCGCACAAGCCGCTGCTCTATTTTCTTCCATATCTTATAGCCGCGGCCACTCTGTGAAGCGGGATTAATAATGAAATAATACATTACTCCATCCTCATATTTTACCATAACGTCCCCTGCTTTCCGAAAATACAGAAACTCCCCTGCTGGGGCGTTATATTTTATCTTTTACCCTGCCAGAATACCTGTCACAGGATACAGCGCCATTACAATTTTGCATGAGATAAGTATACCATACTTCCTTTTAAATGATAAGAAAATTTCTATAAATTATTTTCTCAAAAGTGTTGACAATCTTGAAAATTTATATTATACTTGCAAAGCAATCGCGATTTGTGCGAGTGTCAGCGGGATCTTAGCTCAGCTGGGAGAGCATCTGCCTTACAAGCAGAGGGTCACAGGTTCGAGCCCTGTAGGTCCCACTTTTTAAAATTTAATATGGCGAGATAGCTCAGTTGGCTAGAGCACGCGGTTCATACCCGCGGTGTCGAGGGTTCGAATCCCCCTCTCGCTATTGATGAAACAGCTTGCAATTGAGCAAGCTGTTTTTATTTTACTTAAAGTCCCTGTCCATCCATAAAATTTTTGTTTAACAAATTTCACATTCCATAACCTTTTTCTTAATATTTATAACAATCCCTATTTAGCCTTGAAGTTGGCGGGTGAGTGTGCTATAATCAGACGAACTCGGAGAGATGTTAAAATAATGTTAATTTATTTATGATAAAAAGAAAATCGAGGTTGATTGATATGAAACATTTTCTGAAGGAACTCCTGAAGAAATACGGGCATATATGGATTCTGGGATACGGATTTATCTATCTTCCGTGGTTTATGCATCTGGAAAAAACCGTGACCTCCAATTACCATATCATGCACTCATCGCTGGATGATATGATTCCGTTTAATGAATACTTCGTCATCCCATATTTACTGTGGTTCGCCTATGTGACCGCTGCGATTGCATACCTGTTCTTCAAGAACAAGGAAGAATATTACCGGTTATGTGCATTTTTATTTACCGGTATGACGCTGTCACTCTTAATCTGCACCCTGTTCCCGAATGGAACTGACCTGCGGACCGCCGTAGACCCGGACAAGAACTTCTGTTCCCGTCTGGTCTATATGCTCCACCAGGCTGACACGAACACGAATGTATTTCCAAGCATCCACGTGTACAATTCCATCGGAACCCACATCGCGGTCATGAAGAGTGAGTCTCTGAAAAAGCACAAAGTAATCCGGATTCTTTCCGGTATCCTGATGGTCGCTATCTGCATGGCAACTGTCTCGCTGAAGCAGCACTCGGTTCTGGACGTCGCAGGCGCGATTCTTTTAAGCGCTGCTATCTATCCGTTAGTATATGCGGGAAGCACGCAGGAAGAGACAGAGAACGAACCAGAATATATTCGCTAAAGGATTTCTCAAGACAAGTAAACATAAGCTGGCGCCAAAGTATGACAGGTGCCAGCTTTTTATCTGCGATAAATCCCCCCTGCCGCAGCCATTACGAAAACTAGGTCTCTAACATTCATCACGTGGTAATCCCTTATCGAATCATATCTAATGATTGACATAGAATCAGAAAATCCGACCATCTGGAAACACTCCATTTTCCAGACGATCGGATTTTTAATTTGCATTTTTTGACAGATTTGATTTTCTTTTCTAATCCGCCCTATTTTTAGTTAAACCCATAAAACTTCTGCGAAATCTTATAGCAGGCGATCGACACCTTCCGTCCGCCTTTTCCCGGCAGGTTTACGCCCTGTCCGAGGAAGCCCCAACGCAGGCGCATATACAGCGTGAAATTCTGCTGTTTCAGATACTGCCACAGTTCTTTTTTCTTCTTCAGATTTTCCTCTGTCTCCGAGCGGATCGCCAGAATTGACGTAACTGTCATCATGATCTCCAGATAGCGGACCATGTAGTGGCGCAGCTTTGGATTCTTGATCTTGGTCACATCGTAATATCCCAGCATCAGCTTCGTGACGAGTATCTGCTGATCAATACGGCTGATCATGACTTTTTCATTGACCGACTGATCGTCGCGTCCGATGAAATAGCGATAGAAATTCACATCCAGGTAGTACATGGATTTTACGTGTGGAAGCGGCTGATATACAAAAATATTATCCACGTAGAACGTATGCTTTGGCAGTTCCAAGCCGCAGTTCCGAAGCATTTCCACACGGTAAATGACCGAATGCATCAGGATATACTGTCCCAGGCGGAAGCCTCTTGCACCGTTCCAGTCGATGAGCTGGCGTTTTGGGAGTGCCATGTTGTAGTTCATGACCTTTTTATGTTTTGCGCCCTGTTTTTCATAAACGAAGTTGGTAATCAGCATATCCAGCGTCACATTGTCATGGACAAATTTGCGCAGCGTATCCAGAACCTCCATATACGCCTCTTTGTTGACCCAGTCATCGCTGTCCACGACCTTATAATAGACGCCCGTCGCATTGCGCAGTCCCGCATTGACGGCCTCGCCGTGACCACCGTTTTCCTGATGAATCGCCCGGCAAATCCCCGGATAGTTTCTCTCATACTCATCGGCAATCTCCGCCGTATTATCTTTTGTGGAACCGTCATCCACGATCAGGATCTCCACCTCATCGCCGCCCGGCAGCAGGGATTCGATGCAGTTACGCATATATGCCGCCGAATTGTAGCACGGAATCGCTACCGACAACAGTTTCATTGGTTTATTTTCTCTCAAAACTCCAGTTCCTCCATCTCTTTGTTGACCCGATCCTCACAGGAGCGCATGGCGAGAATCGTCTGTTCCATCAGTTTGTCTAATTCCCAGCCAAGCTGATCAGCCCCGCGTCGGATCACGTCTCTGGAACATCCAGCCGCAAATTTCTTGTCCTTAAATTTCTTCTTAAGACTTGAAAGCTCCATGTCCTTGGTGCTCTTGGACGGGCGCATCTTCGCCGCCGCCCAGATAAGCCCTGTCAGCTCATCGGCTGCAAACAACACCTTTTCCATCTCATGTTCCGGAGCCACATCCACCCGTATGCCGTAGCCGTGGCTGACAACCGCATGGACTAAATCTTCCTCTGCGCCTCCGTCGCGCAGAAGCTCCGGTGCCCGCTCGCAGTGTTCTTCCGGATAAAGTTCAAAATCAATGTCATGCAGCAGTCCTGCCATGCCCCAGAATGCTTTTTCGTCCCCGTATCCCAGCTGCTCGGCATACCACTCCATGACGCCCTCCACGGTCAGTCCATGTAAAATATGAAATGGTTCTTTATTATACTTGCGAAGGAGCGCAAGCCCCTGTTCCCTGCTCAGTGATGTCTGTTTCATCCTCCGTGCCTCTCTTTCTCTTTCCACGTTTCCGTGTCCGGATCCTTGATTCTCAGTAATTCACACTATCTATAGTTATAACAAAATTAACCAGCAAAATAAAGCAGATTTTTGTAAAAGTATTGTGAACAAGTCGTTGCTGTTCACGCATACGTGCCCAGTAATAACAACTCAAACTCCCCACGTCTGCCACATTGACTGAAATTCTCTTTCAAAATAAGTTACGCATCGTCTTAAACACCACCCATAATCAATTTTCTCCACTGTTTCTGCCGCATAGATCGGATAAGCAGCCACCTGCTCGTCATTAATATAGTAGGATGCCTGCCCGACCTCCTGTCCTTCATGAACCGGTGCTTCCAGCTCGGTCGGGTACTCATAACGGATGTCTGGCTTCTCGTCCGCGCGCAGAAGCATCAGAAACGTCTGTTTTTCCGATGGCAGATTCAGTGTGAGCGCCGTCGTTCCTTTCACGCCCCGCCTCACCTCCACCTCCGGAAATGTTTTCTCCCGGTCAAATATATCATACCAGTTATATGTATCAAATGCATACTGATCGAGTTTCCGCATATCCGCCCATTTGTACGTCTTGTGCGGCGGCCACCCGCAGCCGAGAAGCGCCACCGTAAATGCTTTTCCCTCTTTTTTTAACGCCGCCACATAACAGTACCCGGCTTTCCCGGTAAATCCTGTCTTGCCCGACAGCACCTCCGCGCACTGGCTTAAAAGCGCGTTGTGGTTTGCCAGGTAAAATGAACGGTTTCCCGACTCATCCTGAATCGTCCGTGATGCCGTACGGGTAATTTCCAGAAATGTTTCGCGGCACGGCGACTGGAACGCGCAGTAGCGCATGATCCGCGCCATATCCGCCGCCGAAGCGCTGTGTTCGTTTCCATCCGCATCCGCAACGTCCAGACCATTCGGTGTCACGAAACAAACATTCTTACATCCTATCTCCCGCGCTTTCCAGTTCATTTTCTCCGCAAATTCTTCCACACTTCCCCCGATGTGCTCCGCCACCGCCACGGCGCTGTCGTTGTGGGATTCCAGCATCAGGGAATAGAGTAGATCCGATAGGCGGTACCGCTCCCCCGCCCGCATATTGAGCTGGACATCCGGCATGGAGGCCGCTTTCTCTGATACCTCGACCCAGTCATCTGGATTTCCCTGTTCCAGTGCGAGAATGCAGGTCAGAATCTTCGTCGTGCTTGCCATCGGATAAGCGGTATCCGCATCTTTCCCCGCCAGAATACGCCCACTGTCCGCATCCATGAGAACCCAGGCGCGGGCGTGAAGGGGCTGTTGTAGAGAAGTCTCTTTCTCCCCCAGAATCTCTTTATTTTCTATGTTTTCACGAACAAAAACCGCCCCGCCGGCCGGAACCAACTGAATCATCGCCAGTATACTTCCTGCCAGCAGAACGGCTATCCATTTTCTGATTCTATCTCCCATCCGGCTGCTCCGGAATCCCTTTTCAGGAGATTATATGAGAATAAACCTGTTTTCTATGACTTTTTCTTTTTATTTTTTCAGCGGCTCATTCAGCTTCTCCGTCCCCGGCAGCGCAAACCGTCCGCCCGCGATGATCTTTACACTCGTTCCATCTGGATGAATCGCCTCGATCGTATCCAGCTCGGAATACGGGATTGTAATGTCCGTATGGCAGCCAAAATATGCCTCCTGCGGGTTTTCTTTGCGTTTTGCTGAAATCTCATTCTCACGCGCCACCATCTCGCGTCCATCCGGGTTGAAGACCGGGCAGTCCTCCATCCAGCTGTAGCAGGTATCGCCTACCGCAAAGTGCGGTCCCATCTTCTCGGCAATCAGAATCGGGAATTTGTCGAGAATGCCGTAGCGCAGCGCTACCTCATACGCAGTTGTGTTGGTGCCAATCGCAAACTCGCCCATCGGCAGCGTCTCATGGTTTTTGAGGATCATCTGTTTCACTAACGCCTTATTTTCCTCTTCCGTCTCAAAGTTTTTGCAGGTATAGGAGACAGCGATACCATTTTCAAACCGGATTTCCAGATCTTTGAACTGAAATTCCCCGATATAGACGCTGCCGACATGCAGAAGCCCGTTTGTCCCAGCAAGCTGCGGGGAGGTAAAGACTTCTCCAACCGGAATATTTACATCCGCCACGCAGTTTTCGAAATTCGACTGTTTCGTCGGCTCAGCAAGCGTGTGAAGCTGTACGGTCAGATCGGTGCGGTTGCCGCCGCGTCCGCTGATATGGACTTGCGATGCCTGATCCAGTTCGTTGATCATGATCTGCTGGATGTCGCGGTACAGCTCATAGTCCAGCGTATTGATGCGGATCGTCTCCTTAAAAACCGCCTCAAACTCCGCTCCGATCTCCGGAAGCGGGAATGCAATGATTGTGAAGCTCGTCTCCGTTCCCGGAATATACGCGTCCACAATCTGCATCGCCTCATTGCTGTAGGATAACAGCAGTTTCTCCTGTTTTTCACTTAAAGAAAAGGCTGATGCTGCATTGACCGGCTCAAATCCGGCCTCGCCGAAGGTTTCCACAACCGCCGGGCCGGCATATACCGACGCCAGATCCTTGTATGTCTCATATGCCACCTTCAAAATAGACAGTTTCCGCTCACGAAAGGCCTTGTCCAGGTAAACCGCATTGTCGTAGCGGTGATCATACTCGTACTGGCGGTTCGCCGGTGTGCCATAGTAACCGTTCGTGCGCGCCGCCATCCGGTTCACCGTGCCGATGGAGGCGCGGGCAATGATCGGCTCCAGACCGAGTTCGCGGAAATTTTCCACTGCCATCCGGATCATGCGCTCAAATCCGATGTGGTAACGGATCTGCACCGTTTTCTTGCCCTCATAGCTGCGTCCGGTCGCCGCAAATCCCTTACGGTAGCCTTCTGTGTAGGTATCTGCCATCCGGCGTACCGTCTCCTCCGGCAGCTCATTCATAAAACGTGCCGTCGCAAGCTCTGTCTCCGAGATATATTCGCCAAACCGGTACAGATAACGCAGATCGTTTAAATCACTGTCCATGATGATCGATTTTCCAAAATCCAGCGACGGATCCAGCGTCTCACGCACCCGCCACGGAAGCATCCTGTCACAATAATCACTGACAAAATAGTAGAGCGGCTCGCGAAGCTCCGCCACCTCCGGAGTACCGCCCTCAAACAGGTTGTAAACCTCAATAAACAGTTCCTCCAACACCGTCACATCCACCAGACGGCTCTCATAGGCGTAAACGATCGCGCTGCGAATCTCCGTATAGAGAAATGACAGCCACGGACCATAGTTCTCTCCCAGCTCTTTTGCCGCATAGTCCGGGTTCGCAAAGCTCTTCCCATACGCCCCTGGAAGTATATCCGCATAAAGCGTCCGGTTAAATTCTGTTGCCTCTTTCTGGCTCATCGCCGCCAGCGTCCCATCCATCTGTTTCTGGAAGGTTTCTTCTATCAGCTCGATAAACTGGACGGTGCGCTCAAAAAATGCCCGGTATGGCTCACCAACCGTCGCTTCTTCTTTCATATGGCCGATGCGCTCCATCGCGAGCTCATGGCGCTCCGCAACCGCCTCATTTTCTTCTTTCAAAAGTTCCCAATATTTCATGTTCAGATATTTCCCTCCTTCTGCCATCGCCAAATTTCACTTTCAAGCCACGCCCGCCGCAAAGGCTCTTACCGGCGTTCCATTGGTCCGGCATTCCAGGCAAGCCACGCATAAAAACCATTCATTCTTAGCCCCGGATGCCAATCAAAATCGTCACAATCCACCAGATGACCAGAAGCCCCGACAAAATCGTACCAATTTTCGCGAATATATAATTTTTTTCTTCTTCTTTAAAAGATTTCCATCCATACATCAGCGACGCCACGGAAAATAATATGCTCGAAAAGCACATCGACAGCGCGCCGACCGGCGTATTGCCCTGGCTGCGGACACTGAATGCCATCCCTGCCACGCACAGCAGCAGACCGACTCCCGCCAGTCCCAGGCAGAGATAGCCGTGTTCTGCCATCGGCTTGCGGATATAAGAAATCCGATTATCTGTTTGACGTCCCATGCAGACACCTCCCAATTGCACGTGTAATCCACTGGCAGAGGTAGCCAGCAATTCCACCTAACGTATTTAAAAACATATCATCCACATCAAAACTTCCCACCTTGAATACGAGCTGAATCGTCTCGATGCTCAAAGTCAGAAGGAAGCTCAGAATCAACATCAGGTACCATTTTCCAAATCTCGGACTGATGATCGGCAGGAAAAATCCAAACGGCATGAAGCACACCACGTTGCCAGCCGTATTTAACAGGAACGCTTCCGTCCCCACTATATCACGATAAATATAAAACCGTTTGATTTCCTTAAATAAAACGAGATTATAGGCATACTCCACATGCGGCGCGCGCCCGAATCCGTCCGAAAAAAACATAAAATATATAAGAAGCACCAGGTATGCGACAAAGAATATCCAGCACACCTTCTGATGCGTTTTTGTCCGTTTCCACATAATTCCCCACATAAACTGCCAGAAATGAGAAAAACCGTACACCGTCCCCGGTCATACGGTTTTTCTCTTTCGACTGGGCATATCTGCCCTGTTTCAAATCCAATTTTTAGAATGTAATATCTGATTTGCGTTTCAGTAAAAACGCACCGCTGACGATCGCCATCACACCGGCTGCCAGCCCTACCGTGATGATCACGCTTCCAATCACGATATTAATCACACCGGTTCCCTGCATCGTTTTGTAGATCTTTTCCATATCGATCCGCTCCTTCTTACACTCCGTCGCATGGCATTTCCCATTTCAAGCATGCCGCTCCGTGAACCAAATCTCTATTTTGCACCGTACTGCTCATAGTATGCGTCGATCGCTGCTTTCAGTGTATCATCGATCACGACCTTGCCCTGGCACTCCTTGTTGTACAGGCACTCTACGACATCTGACATCGATACGATCGCTGCGGTCGGGAAGCCGTACAGTTCCTTGATCTCATCCAGCGCACACTTTTCTCCCTTGCCGCGCTCCATACGGTTTAAAGATACCATCAGGCCTTTGATCTCCACATCTGCCTGGGATTTGAGGATCGGGAAGGTCTCCTCGATGGATTTACCGGAAGTGGTTACATCCTCGATGATAACGACGCGGTCGCCGTCCTTTAACTTGCTTCCCAGAAGGATGCCGGTATCGCCGTGATCTTTGACCTCTTTCCGGTTGGAGCAGTAACGTACTTCTTTGCCGTACAGCTCACTGATTGCCATCGAGGTGGCAACTGCCAGCGGGATTCCCTTGTAAGCCGGTCCAAACAGGACGTCGAAATCCAGACCATAGTTGTCATGAATCGCCTTGGCGTAATACTCGCCCAGACGGCGCAGCTGCGTACCGGTTACATATGCACCCGCGTTCATGAAGAACGGAGATTTACGTCCGCTCTTTAAGGTAAATTCGCCAAACTTGAGCACTTCGCTCTCTACCATGAAATTGATAAATTCCTGCTTATACTGTTCCATCATACTCTCCTATCTTACCGAACCGCACCAATCAGTTCATGTATATCTTCAATGCCATATTTTTCCATGTAGGCGTCGATGCCCTTCACGATCTCCTCCGTCGCATATGGATTATGGAAATTCGCCGTACCGACTGCCACCGCGCTTGCGCCTGCCAGAATAAATTCGATCGCATCGTCCGCATTCATGATACCGCCCATGCCGATGATCGGAAGCTTGACCGCCTGCGCCACCTGGTAAACCATGCGGACTGCCACTGGTTTCACTGCCGGGCCAGACAGACCGCCAGTACGGTTGGCTACCGCAAAGGTTCTCCGGTTGATATCGATCTTCATGCCAGTCAGTGTGTTGATCAGGGACAGCACATCCGCACCGCCTGCCTCGGCTGCCTTCGCCATCTCCGTGATGTCGGTAACATTCGGGCTGAGCTTCATGATAATCGGCTGTTTCGCATGGCGTTTTACCTCGCGGGTGATCGCCTCCACTGCTTTCGGATCCTGTCCAAATGCGATGCCGCCCTCCTTGACGTTCGGGCAGGAAATGTTGATCTCCAGCATATCGACCGGCTGGCTCGCCAGTTTTTCCACTACATCGACGTAATCTTCCGTCGTTTTTCCACATACATTGACGATAATCTTCGTATCATACTGACGTAAAAACGGGATATCCCTCGATGCAAATAAATCATACCCCGGATTCTGTAAGCCGATCGCGTTGATCATGCCGCCGTACACCTCCGCAATACGCGGAGTCGGATTGCCTGGCCACGGCACATTTGCCACACCCTTGGTCACAACCGCGCCGAGCTTGTTCAGATCAACCATCTCGCCGTACTCTGCCCCTGAACCAAAGGTTCCGGATGCCGTCATGACCGGGTTTTTAAGCTCTACACCCGCAAGATTGACTGCCATCTGTCTCATAATTCTACCTCCTCGGCTAAAAATACGGGACCATCCTTGCAGATCCGCTTGTTGTGTACATTGCTGTGGTGGTCTACATCCTTCGACTGGCAGACACATGCCAGACAGGCGCCGATTCCACATGCCATCTTCTCCTCCAGGGAAATATAGCACTTGATTCCCTTTTCTGCCGCATACTCCTTGATGGCGCGCAGCATCGGGGTCGGTCCGCAGGCGTAGATCACATCCGCCGTCAGGTTCTGCTCCCGGATCGCGTCCAGGACATTGCCCTTCGTGCCGACGCTTCCGTCCTCGGTTGCCACAAAGACTTCTCCATATGCCTCAAATTCATCCCGGAGGAAGAGATTTTCATCCCGGTATCCTAAAATGATCTGTTTTTCGCAGTTTAACTGTTTCGCCATCTCAAGCATCGGTGGAACACCGATACCGCCGCCGATCAGAAATACATTTTCGCCCTCCTGCGGGAAGCCATTTCCCAGAGGTCCCATGATGTCGATCGGGTCTCCGGAAACATATTTGGAAAATTCATCCGTTCCTTTACCGGCAATCCGGTATACGATCCGCAGGCGTCCTTCATCCGGATCTGCCTCGCAGATACTGATCGGGCGCGGAAGAAGTCTGGAACCGTCCTGGCTGTAGACCGAGATAAACTGTCCCGGTCTTGCCTCGTCCGCTATGTCCGTCACGATCCACATACTGAAAATGCCAGGTGCCAGTTCTTCCTGACTATATACAACTGCTGTCTCTTTCTTCTGTGCCATGAGCTCCTCCTTACAGTACACGTCCGATGTCCGCAATCATATCGATGACAGCCTGTCTCGATGCGTCCGCAAAATGCTCCGGACCGAATTTGGCGTATGCGTCTTTCTTGTATGCCGCGATGATACCGCGGGAAGAATTGACGATCGCGCCCAGTCCATCCTCGTTGAAGCAGTATTTTAAGTCTTCTGCCGTACCGCCCTGTGCGCCATAACCCGGAACCAGGAAGTAAGTCTTCGGCATCAGCTTACGCAGAATCTTGCTCATCTCCGGGTAAGTTGCGCCCACAACTGCGCCTACATTACTGTAGTCGCCATCCATGGAAGCCTCCCCCCACTCAACGACCTTCTCCGCTACCAGCTCATAAAGCGGGCGACCGTCCACCAGACGATCCTGTAACTCGCCGCTGGATGGGTTAGAAGTCTTTACCAGTACAAAGATACCGCGGTCGGATGCGTTGCACTCGTCCACAAATGGTTTCACGCCGTCGGTTCCCAGATACGGATTGACCGTCACATACTCGGTATTGAACGCGGAACAGGTCGTATTTCCAACCTTCACGCTGCCGAGATGACCGGTTGCGTAGGCAGCCGATGTGGAACCGATGTCGCCGCGCTTGATGTCTCCAATGACAATTAAGCCCTTCTGCTGGCAGTATTTGACAGTCCGGTCATACGCTTTCAGGCCTTCGATGCCAAACTGCTCATACATCGCAATCTGCGGTTTGACCGCCGGAATCAGATCAGCCGTCGCATCCACGATCGCACAGTTAAACTGCCAGATCGCCTCTGCTGCTCCTTCCAGGGTCTCTCCGAACTCCGCAAATGCTTTTTCCTTCACGTGCTCCGGAATATATCCAAGCATCGGATCCAGTCCTACACAGATCGGTGCCTTTGTCTTCTGAATCTTCTCAATCAATTTACTAACCATCACGTTCTCCTCCAGAGTATCTCTCATAAATAATCAACTTATTTTATCATAAGTGGAGGGCGCTTTCAAGGGCACGGAGCAAGGAAAAAAGGGTTTTTGCTTATGCCCTTTTGATTGCCCTGAAAGAAGCGCGCCAGCTGTCACGGCATCGGACGGCTGGCGCGCTTCTTTCTTGAGTGTATCGTTTCTTTGAATAATTGGTTTTAAAATTGCAAAATTAGTTTTTCTTGCTTAAATATAAACTATTTCAACATTTAATACAATGAATCAATGCATCTAATGCAGCGTCAACGTCGCCACATAATCTCCATTTTTGTAACTTTTAGCCGCAAAATGTTCCTCCGTCTCCGTCTGAAGTTCCATCCAGAGCTCTTCGGCGGCGAGCATAATGTGGGAGAGCATGATGCCGATGCTGAATTCGCGCATCGCATGGAAGCTCTTGCCCGGAAAGCGGGTTTTTAGGGCGAACACATAGATTCGGTCGGAATAGACGATGAAGCGCCACGGCTGGGTGTTCATCGCGGACGGTGCGAGACGCGCCGCACGGAGAATCGTCTTCATCTGCTCTCCGGCTTCTTCCTTGAAAATACAGAGTTCATTGAGCGGGAGGCGCTTTGCCAGCGGGCTTTCACGGTAGAGCTTGCCCTCCGGGTAGCCGAATGCGACCATCATCAGGCAGCGTTTGCCGCCGCGCACCTTCTGCGCCGGCTGCACGCTGCCCAAATAGCAGGTTCCAATTCCTTTTGCCGTCATATAGAGCACCATCTGCTCCATCAGATAACCGGCATTGCGCTCGCAGCCTTCCTCCTGGTCCGAATAGATCGCCAGATAGTAGGGAGCATCCACCTTCCAGAGTCCGTGGACATCGGCTTTTTTCTTTGTATTGTCGAATATCACTGCCTCAACCCGGATCCGGTCATTTAACCGGGAGGTCTTATCAAAATAGGACAGGATCTGCCCACGCAGCTTCTCCGTGACCTCCCGATCGGTGTATTTTCGAACTGAATGGCGACATCCTATCGCCTCATACAAATTCATCATACCTGCTCCCCTCCTATCTTTTTGCTGCCGTTATCATGCGCATGACCCGCAGTATCTTTTTCTCTGCCTCTCTATGTGCATTCCAATTTCTATACAAATTCTGACCGTTCTGACCGTTTCAGCACCACCTTTAAATCAGTCCCGACATCAGTGGTACTACCACTACGGTCAAAAGACCGGCGACCGCAATTGACAAGCTGCTCATCGCACCCTCGATCTCGCCTAATTCCAGCGCCTTTGCCGTTCCAATCGCATGGGCTGCCGTTCCAAGTGCCAGCCCCTTCGCGATCGGCTCTTCAATTTTAAATATCTGAAACAGCCAGTCGGCTATAATATTTCCCAAAATTCCTGTAATTATAATGCTGATAACCGTCAGCGTCACGATACCGCCCGCTTCCTCGCTGACGCCCATGCCAATCGCCGTCGTAATGGACTTTGGAAGCAATGTCACATAGTGCGTATGCTCCAGCTGAAAGAAACGGCACATCACATAGATACTGCCGACACTTCCCGCTACCCCTGCCACGATTGCAGAAACAACCGCAATCAGGTGCTGGCGCAAAAGCTCCAGCTGCTTATACAGCGGAATCGCCAGACAGACCGTCGCCGGTGTCAGAAAATAGCTCAGATACACCGCACCGCGGTTGTACTCCTTATATTCTATATGAAAAACAGATAAAAATGCAATCACAACTATAATTGCAACCAGCAGCGGATTTAAAATCGCCCAGCCGGTCTTCTTTTTCAGCCAGACGCCCAGCATATACGCGCCGACGCTGACCAGCATTCCAAAATAAAGAGAAGAATGAATCAGTCCATTCATGCTTTTGCCCCCCCTTTATTCTTTCTGCGGATAATGCTCTGCGCCACGCACCCGGTCGCAACCATAACAAATACCGTCGAAATCACGGTAATCACTGTCAGCGGCACCAGGATGGACTCCGCCTCCTGCACGCTGTCAAGCAGGCCCACACCTGCCGGTATAAACATAATCGGCATCGTATCCAGGAAGAAATCTCCCACTTCCGCCACATCTTCTGTATGTAATGCTCCTGTGCAAAGCATAAGTAGAAGAATGAACAATCCGTATACGCCGGACGGAACCGGAAACGGAAGCAGATAGTTCAAAAATTCTCCCAGCATTGTGATACCAAAAATAATTGTCACTTCTTTCAAGTACTTCATGATGTCTTCGCCTTTCGTATTAATGCCTCTATTCTATCACTCTCAAATTTATAGGACAATATGAAAATTAGCATAAATTCTGTCAATTTCCTTGAATTTTTTGCGTCTTTTTTATACGATACAGGTAAGCTTTTCCGATTTGAAAAATCCAGACATTTTCGATCCAAAAAACGTGAAGTTTTTATCCGCAAATACGTTTATCTTTATGAAAGACTTATCTTCTCAGCTGCTTTTGTAGCTGGTACACTTTGTATTGCAAGAAAGAAAGGATTAGAAGTTATGAATTTAATTCAGACAAACTCACTCTCTGCCAGACAGGCAGAACAGATCCTGGCACTGTTGAATGAATGCCAGAAGACGCAGCCGATCCACATTTCTTTTCCATTTGAAGACGGAAATTGTTTCCTGCTTCTTCTGGATGAATCAGAGACACTTGCAGCCATCATGGGAATGATCCTTCCACCGGATGGCTCTTCGGACGAGGAACCCGTCGAATGCATCGCCTTCACCCGCCCTTCCCTGCGCCGACGCGGATATTTTGCCGCACTCTTAGAAAAAGCCTGCGACATCTCCGGTGAGCACGATATTCTATTTCCGGTTGACCCAGAATCCGCTGATACGGCTGCCACGATGAAAGCCATTCACGCTGACCGCGTCGATCAGGAATATCAGATGAAATGGGACTTTGACCCGGCGGCCGAACGCTTTGACTCTCCCATGGTTGAAAAACGCCCGCTTACCTTTACCTGCACTTCTGCACCGGAAGGTGACGTCAACGAAAGTGTTGATCCCGACAGTTGCTGGGACTGCTTCCACAGCGCCGATGATCCAGATCCGGCCGTTACAATTCTGACCTATGAATTTTTAGAGACTCCGCCGGATCCGATGTGCTCTCCGGCTGCCGTGTGCATGGCGCGTATGCAGCCCGTCCCGGACGTTCCCGGCACATTTCATGCCTGTTTCTACGGCTTCCGGGTCCATGACCTCTGCCGCGGACTGGGAATCGGTGAAGCTGCTTTCTGTCTGGTCTTAAACGATCTGATCGCGCGCGGCTGCACCCGGATTGTTCTTCACGTCAGCAGTGACAATTATCCGGCACTCTCGATCTATAAAAAAGCAGGGTTCCGAATTACCGAAACCCTGTCCTATTTTATGTATTAAAGATATGGCAGGTGCTTCAGCCGCCAAAAGCCCCCCGATACATGAGCTATTCGTTTACATCACGATATTCTTCCTGCATCGGATGTTTTTCCTCAATCTTCTGACGGATGCTTAACATCTTGCAATCCGTCTCCGCGATGACATCCGCACACTTTTTCAGCTCCGCACCGATCTCTGCGGCTTCCTGGGCATCCAGCTGCTTTTTATACTTGAGCTGGTGATCCAGACTCGCCCAGAAATCCATGGCGATCGTGCGGATCTGGACTTCCACACGGATATTTTTCTTACTGCTTGAAAAGAATACCGGTACTTCCACGATCATGTGGTAGCTGCGGTAGCCGTTTTCCTTCGGCGCCTTGATATAATCCTTGATCGCAATGATGGTCACATCATCCTGGCGTTCCAGCATCCGGCTAATCTCGTAAATATCGTCCACAAACGAACATATCACACGGACACCCGCTATATCATCCAGGTTGGACTCCATCGATTCGATCGAAAGCGGAAGTCCGCGCCGCTGCAGTTTTTCTACAATACTCTTCGGCTTCTTCACTCTCGCCTTGATCATCTCGATCGGGTTTCTTGCATTCCGCATGGAAAGCTCATCGTTGAGCACTTCCAGCTTCGTCTTAAACTCTCGAATCGCGCAGCTGTACTGCATCATCGCTTCCTGAAACTGCCTTGCCGTCTCCCGGAATGTCTCAGGAATCTCAAATACCTGAGGCGTATTGACCGCGAAATGGCTCAGCTCGCTGTTGGGATTCTGAGCAATATTCATTTGTATTCTTCCACCTCTTCTATATAATTCTTTTATGCCTTCTCAACTGCGTCAGCCGCCGCATCCAGCCATGGAGATTCTACATACTCAACCAGCCCCTCGTCCACCTTGGACGCAATCGACGGATCGATCGGAATCTTCGCAAGCACCGGAATCTCATACTCGTCTGCCGTCTCCTCGATATGGCTTTCACCGAACACGGAAATCTTCTTTCCGCAGTCCGGACATTCCAGATAACTCATGTTTTCAACCAGTCCCAGAATCGGAATATCCATCTTCTTCGCCATGTTGACCGCTTTTGCCACGATCATCGAAACCAGCTCCTGCGGGGAAGTCACAATGATAATACCTGCCAGCGGCAGGGACTGAAATACAGTCAGCGGCACATCGCCGGTTCCCGGAGGCATATCGACAAACATATAATCAATGTCCTTCCAGAGTGCCTCGCTCCAGAACTGCTTAATCACGCCGCCCACAACCGGTCCACGCCAAATTACCGGATCCGTCTCATGCTCCAGAATCAGGTTTGAAGAAAGAATCTCTATTCCCGTCGAGGTCGTGCGCGGCAGCATCAGCTGATCCGCTGTCACACCTACCATGCCGTGAATGCCAAATGCCTTCGGGATCGACGGTCCTGTAATATCGGCATCGAGAATGCCAACGCGGTTGTTTCTCGCACGCATCTTACATGCCATCAGGGATGTCACCAGGGATTTTCCGACGCCGCCCTTGCCGCTGACTACACCAATTACTTTTTTAACTGAACTCTGCGGATTTAACGGCACCCGGAAACTCTCCATCGTCCGGCTGGCACACGTTTCGCCGCAGCTTGAACAATTATGACTGCAATTCTCACTCATACATACTTCTCCTTTTTATCAGGTTGGATTCTGACAGTTCGCTGGTTTTCGTTTTTGCATCCTCTCAGACGGTTTCCAAAACCAAAACCTGTAACGCTCAAACCTTCCCCTGTCGTAATCTCCGTACATCTTATCATATTTTCTGCAAAAATGATAGAGGCAAACACAACTGGCAGCGTTACAAAAGAATGTGCCGTTACTGGGCACGTATGCGTGAACAGTAACGTTTTCTATGAGACAAAAACAGACAGCCCGTTTGCTACACCGCATTCAGACTGTCTGTCTTTTTTTATATCCTATTCGTTTCTCTACAGATACGCCTGTACCATCGGGCGCAGCCGTCTTGCCATGATCGCCGCCAGAATGCAGAGAATATAATCCGCTGGCATCTCCGGCAGGCAGTAAACCAGCACAATCGCTTTCCAGCCGATCGGCTGCAGGGTTACGAGATGGGTAATCAGATAGAAATAAACCATTCCCATTCCATAATATACCACATATCCAGCCGTCGCCGCCGTCATCAGCGCTCCCATTTTCCAGGAATTCAAACATTCACAGACCTTTCCCATGACCCACGCCGCAAGGAGAAATCCCAGCAGAAAACCAAAGGTCGGGCGCAGCAGATACGCCGGACCGCCGCCGCGTGCAAAGATCGGGACGCCCGCAAGTCCAATCAGCAAATAGACACCCACACTGGTAAATGCCCGTCTAGAGCCCAGCAGAAATGCTGCCAGCATCACGAAAAACCACTGCAAGGTGAAGTTCATGGTATCTGCGCCGGTCGGAATGACAACCTTGATAAATGCCCCCACGGCGACCAGCGCCGCAAACAAACCGCAAAGCGCCACATCCTTCGAATGTTCCCGGCTCCGCGAAACTGCTTTTTCTCTCATCTGTTTTCCTCCATCATGCATGATGCATTTTTTCATAAACGGTTCCTTTCATGGCATGCAGCCACCGTGCCCGCAGACTTTCGCTGTCCATGTATGTTTCCTTTTGCTCAAAACGAATCCTCCAGCATCACTCCGCCTGGAATTTACGGATCATCCGCACAAGCCCAAGACTCTCCATCCGTTTTGCAATCAGATAAAAGAGTGCTGCATCCACCGGCCACTTGATGAGATTCTTAAGCACACGCATCGGCAGAAGCACCATCATTGCTTTTCCAGACATCATGCTAAGCCAGAGTGTGTTCAAAAATATGTTGCAGATCAGCGCCACCACCAGATCCGCCCAGAGCGCCCGGCGGAAGGTAAGCGGTTTCCGATACAGAATTGTGCCATACAGCACGCCGCCCAGCATCGCATTCAGCGTAAATCCCGGGAAAAATGCCCCCGTCGGCTTTACGACATATTTGACCAGGTCTAGGACTCCGCCATAGACCGCTCCAGCCACCGGACCGAAGAGGTAGTAGACAAACTGGTTGACCACACCGCCGAATCCGATTTTCAAATACGGACCAGCCTCAATCGTGAAGTATCCCAGAACAACGGAGACAGCCATCAGCATGGCGGCAGTCGTGAGTGTTTTCACGTGTTTCAGTTCCTGAAAGGATGCCTGATAACATACTGCAAATTTTTTCATAAAAAAATACCTCCTTTTCTGCAGATCTCTCGAACCACATCAGGAGATAGATTGTATCAACGATGCAGCGGGATGCGGAATACTGACCGCGAAACCCCGGAGGGTCTCTTCGTCCGGCTGACAACTCCCTGTTCAACCGGCACTTAACGCCTGTATTCCTACTCTGCGTTTCTTTTTTTATCTTTTACATCATACCACAATTTTCCCGCTTTTCAAGCACTTTATAAGCGCATCTGTCATTTCCGCACCAGGACGTTACTGTTCACGCATACGTGCCCAGTAACGGAATTTGCCGTGGCTTCGCATTTAAATACGGCAAATTCCTGCTGCCACCACGTTTTCTTACGGCACTTTCGGTTCCAAAAGTGCCTACCCGTGAACAGTTACACCAAGACTCCTCTGGCAGTCCATGTTCGAACCAGTCAGCATTTACTCTTCTTTTTGACTCTGTTCGCTGTATTCCCTAAACGCACGATCCATCTCGATATAGTTGCGTTTCAGGGAAACCGGCTTTCCGTCGCGGGTCAGGAAACAATGGCGGCTCTCGCCCACGCAGCGGATTGCGCCCGTTTCCTTGTCAAGAACCGTGTATTCCAGCGTCATGCGGATGCCGTTGTACTCCTTCATCTGAACCAGCACCTGCACCGTCTCGCCAAACCGCGCCATGCTCTTATAATCGCAGTGAACCGACAGCACCGGGCTTATGATCCCCTGTTTTTCCATGATGTCATATCCCATTCCCATCTGCTCCATCATGTCGATCCGCGCTTCCTCAAACCAGTGTAGGTAATTTGCATGGTGAATGATTCCCATCTGGTCGGTTTCATAATACTGCGCTTTGTGTTCGTAAATTTTCAGTTCCATAAAAACCCCTCTTTTCCATCTAAAAAGGGATACCTGCACAACTGCAATTTCTGCCGTTCTGCGATATCCCCCTCTGGTTCTGATATGTGTGTCACCGTCCGCACACTGTGCAGGCAATGGCTGATACCTTACTGTTCCAGTTCTTCTCCGAGTCCGCTCTCGATTGCCTCGGTAATCGTCTTCAGCGCTTCTTCCTCATCCGGTCCGTCGCAGGCAACCGTGATCTCGGTGCCGCACTTGATACCCGCTGCCATCACGTTCAGCACGCTCTTTGCCACAATATGTTTCTCCCCGCACTCAATCAGAGTCCGGCTCTTAAATTTCATCGCGGTCTGCGAAAGCACGCCAGCCGGCCGCAGGTGAAGTCCCGATGGATTAACCACTTTCACTTTCTTCGATACCATAGCTGTCCCTCCCTCGTCCATTCTTAGTTTTAATTACCCTAATTTTAGTCTAAGTAAGGCGGACTGTCAAGCGTTAGACCAGCACCTGCTGCGCATAATTAACAGACGCCATCGCATCGCGGCAATACGCATCTGCTCCGATCATATCCGCGTATTCCTGGGTCAGAACCGCGCCGCCGACCATGACTTTCGCCCACGGTGCTTCCTTGCGGAGCTGCTTGATCGTCTCCTCCATGCTCGGCACGGTGGTCGTCATCAGGGCGGACAGACCGACCAGTCTTACATGGTTCTTGATCGTCTCTTCCACGATCGCCTCCGGAGCTACGTCCTTACCTAAATCCAGCACATCATAGCTGTAATTCTCCAATAATACTTTTACGATATTTTTTCCAATGTCATGAATATCGCCCTTGACGGTCGCCAGCACGATCTTGTCCTTCTTCTCTCCTGCTTCCCCGGAGGACTCCATCTGGTTTTTGATGACCTCAAACGCCGATTTTGCCGCCTCCGCACTCATCAGAAGCTGCGGCAGAAAGACGGTGCCTGCCTCAAAACCCTTTCCGACCTTATCGAGTGCCGGGATCATGCAGGAATTGATGACGGTCAAGGAATCCATGGTCTTTAAGAGTTCCCCGGCTGCCGATGCCGCCTGCTCTTTTAAACCTCTCTCCACACTGACCGTAAGCTGATGCTCCGGACCGGATGCCTGGCTGCCAGTGTCCGCACTGCCGGAAGCTCCAGCTGCACCTGCCGCCGGGGCACCCGAACCTGCGCTGCCTGCTGCACCTGCGCCGGAAGCTCCGCCCACACCTGCCTTTGGAATCGCCAGCCGCGCTGCCTGCTCAATATAATCGCCGCAGTGTTCATCCAGTGCTGCCAGAGCCCGGTAACTATAATAAGAACGCATCATTGCCGCCGAATTTGGATTGATGATCGCCGCGGTCAGACCGCTCTGCATCGCCATCGTAAAGAAATTGGAGTTGACAATCTCACGCTGCGGTAATCCGAAGGAAATATTGGAAACACCTAGAATCGTATTGCAGCCAAGTTCCTGGCGGACACGGCGCACCGTCTCCAGTGTCACCAGCGCGCCGGTCGGCTCGGAGCTAATCGTCATACAGAGCGCATCGATCACGATGTCTTTTTTCTGGATGCCATACTTTTCCGCCTCCGCACAGATTTTCCGCGCGATCGCCATACGTCCGTCCGCCGTCGCCGGAATGCCTTCCTCGTCGATCGTCAGCGCAACCACCGTGCCGCCGTAATGTTTTACCAGCGGAAATACAGCGTCCATGACCTCCTGTTTGCCATTGACAGAGTTAATCAGTGCCTTTCCATTATAAATACGCAGCGCCTGTTCCATCGCCTCTGTGTCAGTCGTATCAATCTGCAGCGGAAGCTCGGTCACCGCCTGCAATTCCTGTACGACCTCGCGCATCATCGCCACTTCATCGATCTCCGGCAGTCCCACGTTGACGTCAAGCACCGCAGCGCCATTTTCCTGCTGGGTGATCGCCTCGCGCAGGATATATTCCAGGTTGTGATCGCGCAGCGCCTGTTTGAATTTTGATTTTCCGGTCGGATTGATGCGCTCGCCAATAATGACCGGATCGGTTCCCATCTCAACTACCGACGCGTAGGAAGTGATGAGAGTGTCATTTTTCGGCTCGATCGGCTTTCTCGTTCTGCCCTTACACATCTCTGCCAGCAGACGGATGTGCTCCGGGGTCGTACCACAGCAGCCCCCGACTGCCGAAACGCCCATCTCCAGCATTCCTTTCATTTCCTCGACAAATTCTGGCGGATCAATATCATATACGGTCTTTCCTCCCTCGCTTCGCGGAAGTCCCGCATTTGGATTGACAACCACCGGGATCGACGCATACCGAAGAAGTTCTTCCACAATCGGCTTCATCTGAACCGGACCTAATCCACAATTGATTCCGAGCGCATCCACGCCCAGACCTTCCAAAAGTGCCACAACGGACTTCGGTGTTCCGCCGGTTAAAAGTTTGCCTTTTCCATCGAAAATTGTGGTTGCAAAGATTGGAAGATCGGAATTTTCCTTTGCCGCCAGAACCGCTGCCTTGAGTTCATACGTGTCGCTCATCGTCTCGATCAGAATCAGATCCGCGCCGCCGCGCACGCCTGCCTTTACCACCTCGGTGTAGATGGAGACCGCCTCCTCAAAGTCCAGATCGCCCATTGGCTTTAAAAGGCGTCCGGTCGGTCCCAGATCCAGCGCTACATAACCACGACCGCAGTGTTCTACCGCTGTCCGGGCATTTTTCATCGCCGCATCCACGATCTCATCCAGATTAAACTCGGCTGTCTCATTGTATTTCAGGCGGTTCGCGCCGAATGTATTCGATAAAATAATATTCGCACCCGCGTTTAGATAATCCTCATGGATCTTTACCAGGACCTCCGGATGCTTGATATTCCAGGTTTCCGGCAGTTCGCCCGGTTTCAGCCCGGCTCCCTGCAAAAGACTTCCCATTCCTCCGTCAAATACCAGTATTTTATCGTTCCAATCTTCCCGTATACCCATGTCAGCTTCCTCTCTGTTTTTTGTTTCTTACTTATTTATCTCTCCGGTACAGGCAGTTTTTGTTTGAACAGACCTCACAGCCCTCCTTCACACAGCCCGCCGCTATCTTCGATACTCCGATGACCGCCGTCACCGACTTAGACGGCATCATCAAAAAACTTTCCGTCAATGTAATCCCCACCGTCTTTTCCGCTTCCAGTACCCGGCAGAAATCCGGCTGGCACGAAAGCGGCAGATCTCCATAACCTGGCGAAAAGCGGGGACGCAGATAGAGTCCTTCTTCTGCTGCCTCCGCTTTTAATTTGTCATTGATTTCATTGCAGTAACTCTCAATCCGTGCCGCCGCGCACGCCTGCAGGACAACCGCCCGGCTCATCGAAAGACGGCTGTATCGGCGCAGAAGCAGATCCACACCAGCACCCAACGTCGCCGCAAAAAGGATGACCTCCTGGCAGTCCTTTAAATTGCGGCTGAGCGCCCGGCTTTTTACTTTAAAACACGTAAAATCAAGTTCTGAATCTGGCAGCAGCGTCAGCGGATATCGTCTGTAAAAGCTCCGGCAGTTGACGGATCGCTCTAATTCTTCCAGACAGTCCTCCACCAGATCTTTCGTCTGCAGATCCGGCTCCTGCTGCCCTTTAATTCCTAAATACCGATATATTTCTCTCCGATTGACTTCCGCCATTACAGAATCTCCGACAGGTTGTTCTTAATCTGCGCCGCTACATCCGGTTTATTCATCGAATATACATGGATTCCATTTACATGGTTCGCAATCAGATCGATGATCTGCTCAGTTGCATAGGCGATACCTGCCTGCTTCATCGCTGCCGGGTTATCACCAAAACGATCTACGATCGCCTTGAAGCGTGCCGGAAGGTAGGTGCCGGACATGCTGCAGATGCGCTTGATCTGACTTATGTTTGTCACCGGCATGATGCCTGCGACAACCGGAACCGTGATTCCTTTTTCCCGGATACGGTACAGGTAATTATAAAGGATATTATTGTCAAAGAACATCTGGGTCGTCACAAAATCACAGCCCGCTTCCACTTTTTCTTTCAGATGCCCGATATCCACCGTCTTGTTGACCGATTCCACATGTCCCTCCGGATAGCAGGCTGCGCCGATGCACAGATCCGGGCAGGTCTCACGGATCTCGCGGATCAGCTGGGATGCATACTGATAATCTTTTTCTACCTTGCCGTCTTTCGGAATATCGCCGCGAAGTGCCAGGACATTCTCAATTCCGTGTGCCTGAATCTCGCGCAGGACACTGTGCACCTTCTCACGGGTCGAGGAGACGCAGGTCAGATGTGACAGCGCCGGCACCTGGCAGGTGCTCTGGATATCCGATGCGATCTGGACCGTATACTGGCTTGTGCCGCCGCCTGCTCCGTAGGTCACGCTCATAAATGACGGATTTAACTTTGCAATCTCGAGCGCTGCTTTCTCAACGGAAGCGAAGTTGCTCTCCTCCTTCGGCGGGAACACTTCAAACGAAAGCGTCGGCTGTCCTTTGGCTAAAATATCCTTAATCTTCATCGTATTTATCTCCTGTTCTCATCATTTCGTCCGGTTCTGCCCCGGACCTCTATTGCCTATGTATTCTATATGATTTTTGCCCAGTATACCATATTTCCCCAATGAACGCCAGACTTCCGGCAGCTATCTTCTGGATTGATTTTCTATACCTTGTCATAGGTAAAATCTATAGCAACCAAATAAAATACATAAACATACGATACAGATAATTAATTCCAGACAAAGCAAACAAAATCAGTAAAATCACCAGCACAAGGCTCATTTTCCCCTTCTTTTTCTGATTTTTTCCTTGCTGCACCGCGCTTCGTCTCTGCGTTGTCTGATACGACATACTGTTCTGGTTCTGTGTCCGAACGGATGCCTGTCTGCCTGCGCCTGCTGCTTTCTGCGTCTGGGAATATGCCTTCGCCCGGTCCGCAAGCGTGCGGATGGCATCTGTGCCTGTCCTTGCACTCGTTTCCCACGAGGCAGATCCCGCATTGTGATACTCACAGTCCGTCTCATGCGCCGGGTGACGCTCATTCAGATAATAAGTTGCATTGACATAGTTAGGATTCCGGATCCACTGTTTACAAAAAGAACAATAATGACCATACTTGATCGGATGGTCGCAAATCGGACAAATTCGTCTCTGCATGAAATACCTCCCCTCGGATTGAACATACTTTTTCGAAAACACCTCGTCAATTATTTTTTATTGTACCATAACTTTTTTACTTTTTTCTATATTTTCTCTTGTATTTTCTCCATTTCGTGTTAAAATACAAACGTCCATTACACCTGTCAAGACAGGTGTAAGCCATTTATTTGACTGTCATGGATTTGACCGTAATGGCTGAAACGATTCATTCCGTTCACAATTATTTTACTCTGGGAGGTTCTATCAATATGGAACGTGTGAAAGCTTTTCTGAAACGGAAGCAGGTTGTCCTCTCCGTTCAGACGTAGCTCATCGATGCGCTGGGCGCGATGGCATTTGGTCTGTTTGCTTCTCTTCTGATCGGTACCATTTTCGGCACGCTGGGGGAAAAAACAGGCGTTGTAATTTTTACTACGATCGCAGGCTACGCCAAGAGCGCGACCGGTGCGGCGCTCGGCGTCTCGATTGCCTACGCCTTAAAGGCACCGACGCTCGTCCTTTTCTCCGCCGCTACCGTCGGCATCGCGGGCAATGAACTCGGCGGTCCGGTCGGCGCGCTCGTTGCCACCATCATCGCAGCCGAGCTTGGAAAAATCGTCTCCAAAGAGACACCGGTTGATATTCTCGTCACCCCGGGCGTCACCATCATCTCCGGTATCCTGGCCGCACAGTTTGTCGGTCCGGGCGTCTCTGCATTCATGACCGCTTTCGGAAATCTGGTGAAGACAGCGACCGTCATGCAGCCGCTTTTCATGGGTATTCTGGTTTCTGCCCTGATCGGCATCGCCCTGACGCTTCCGATCAGCAGTGCGGCAATCTGCATCATGTTAAGCCTCGACGGTCTGGCAGGCGGTGCCGCCACCGCAGGCTGCTGCGCGCAGATGGTCGGATTTGCCGTTTTAAGCTTCTGTGAAAATAAATGGGGTGGTCTTCTGGCACAGGGACTCGGAACCTCGATGCTCCAGATGGGAAATATCGTCCGGAACCCGAAAATCTGGATTCCACCGACACTCGCCTCGATGGTCACCGGTCCGCTCTCCACGATGGTCTTCCATCTGGAAAATATTCCAGCCGGTTCCGGCATGGGAACCTGCGGTCTCGTCGGACCGATCGGCATCTACACCGCCATGCAGGGAAGTGGAAATTCGATGATGTGGCCGGGCATCCTGCTCATCTGCTTCGTGCTTCCGGCTGTTTTGACCCTGTTCTTCGGCGCACTTTGCCGGAAAGCTGGATGGATCAAGGAAGGCGATTTGAAGCTGGATCTATAAGTATAGCTCCATAAAACAGGCATTGAAATGCTCTTCATCCACCACTGTGTGGATAGCAAGCATTCCAATGCCTGTTTTTTGATCCAGTTATCTTTTCCCTATTCCTTATCGTTCTTCTTTCCCCAGCAGCTCCCGCATACTTGCGAGCAGCTTCGCCTCTTTGTCTTCCTTATCTTCTCCGAGCAGGACCTCTTCAAACTCCTTCTCCACCTTCATCCGGCGGAAATACGAGCTCATTTCATCCGCCATGCCGGAGAGCCGGTTTAACAGACGGGAGAAATCGCGCAGCATCACGTCGTCCTTGTGGTACGGATAAACAATGTCGTGGTCAACCTCACTCCATCCCTCCTCGAACAGCGTTCTCGCCTGAATCTCGACGTAGTAACCGCGGTATTTGATGATGTAGTGAAGGGAACGGTAGATACCGCCTGACTTGATTTCGATCACATTTTCATCGTAGATCCGGCTGTCCCCGTTTCGGCGGTATACCTTCGGACGCTCTGCAATGTAGCAATGTGTCTCATCGTTGTCAAAATCGCGCTCACGGTCTTTTACATACTGCTCCGGAGCATTTTCAAACGCCGATGTGATGTATTCATGGAAATGACGCCAATCCTCACGGTACAGGAAGAATACACGGATACCGATAAGGTCCGTCACGTATTTCCAGTAATTATCAACTCCCAGCTGGGCAAATTTCTCCGGCTGCTCTTTTTTCTTGCGGATGATCTTCTCCAGCAGATGCCCCGGTGCCTTGGTACGGTAACGGTAGGAATGGATCCCCGCTTTTTCAATATCATACAGATACTTATCTACAAAATCCTTGCCAATCTCCCGCAGCTTTCCCTCGATCGTCGCATAATGATCCGCGATCGCAGTCAATTCCTCCCAGGAAACGCCCGCCGCGTCAAAGTCTTCCTGTTCGATCCGATATTTTCTTAAAAATAAATCTCTCTCCATTATCTCCTCTTTATCGGAAGCCCACTGAGCGCAGGAACCGGGCAAATGCCTCCCTGCCTTCCGGCGTACACTTATATACACCCGCGTCTTCCAGTACCTGCTCAAAGACAAGACCTACCTCTTTTTGCAGGATTTCGTTTATATTTTCACTTGTTATATGCTCATATTTCGGCAGGAACTCATCCACCCAGTCCGCATGCTTTTCAAGCTCCGGATTGGAACGGATACCTCCTCCGGAAAGGATCGCCTCCGCCAGATCGGCAAGCTCCTGTTTCAATCTGGACGGGAGCACCGCCAGACCCATGACCTCGATCAGACCGATATTTTCTTTCTTGATGTGATGCAGCTTCGCGTGCGGATGGTAAACACCAAGCGGATACTCATCCGTCGTGATGTTATTGCGGAGCACCAGATCCAGCTCGTAGAAATCGCCGTTCTTTCTGGCAATCGGCGTGATCGTATTGTGCGGTTCTCCGTCCGTCTCAGCATAAATAAAAGCATCCTCATCCGTATAGCTGCGCCATGCACGCAGCACCTTTTCACCCAGATCAATCAGGCGATCCGGATTCTTGGAACGGGTCCGCAGAACTGACATCGGCCATTTAACGATTCCGGCTTCCACATCCTCGAAGCCTTCCATCTCAAATTTCTGTTCAATCGGCGCTTTTGCCATCGCAAACGTGTAATGTCCGCCCTGGAAATGGTCGTGACTTAAAATCGAACCGCCGACGATCGGCAGATCCGCATTGGACCCCAGGAAATAGTGCGGGAACAATTTCACAAAATCAAACAATTTGACAAACGTTGCCCGTTCGATCTTCATCGGCGTGTGCACACCGTTGAACACGATGCAGTGCTCATTGTAATACACATACGGCGAATACTGGAAGCCCCACTGGCTGTCATTGACCGTGATCGGGATAATGCGGTGGTTATTGCGCGCCGGATGGTTGACACGTCCGGCATAGCCTTCATTTTCCTTGCATAAGAGGCATTTCGGATAACCGCTCTGCTTTGCCAGTTTGGCTGCCGCGATTGCCTTCGGATCTTTCTCCGGCTTGGATAAATTAACCGTGATGTCCAGCTCCCCGTATTTTGTATCCGTTTTCCATTTCATATCCTTGGAAACACGGTAACGGCGGATGTAATTGGAATCCTGGCTCAATTTGTAATAATAATTGGTTGCCGCCTCCGGCGATTCCTCATACAATTTCCAGAAATGTCCAATCACCTCGCTCGGGCGCGGCATCAGGCAGTTCATCAGCTTCGTGTCGAACAGATCGCGGTACACCACGCCGTCCTCCTTCAAAACGCCCGTCTCATGTGCATAATCAAGCAGGGCATCCAACGTCTCTTCCAGTGAAATCTCCCTGCATGCGCCCTGTGGTTCTTCATATTCATCCAGTCCCAGAACCTCGAGAATCTGATTCGTCGCGTAAATGCGATCCGACTCCTGAAGAAGCCCCGTATTGACTCCGTACTGTACTAAATTTCTGATTGCTTCATATACTGCCATACCCCATCCTCCTGACTGAAAAACAACCTTGCTGTTTCATTCTTATCCTTTTATCATTATAACTTTAGCTGCCCGTATACCATTGCGCCACCTTATCTCATGGCATTTTCGGTTCCAAAAATGCCTGCATATGAACAGTCACGGTACATCCTCTTACTCTTGTGGCTTCCATTTACATAAATTTTGTCAAATCCAGACATTTTAAGCGGTTTACCAGGATTCCTCCGAGAAGCCCAATCAGCGCCCCCGCTGCCGTTCCGGCTGCCAGAAGCACCGGAAGATAGTAGAACAGACTCGCATTTTCCACCACCAGCGCCGCCACGATAAGCTGCCCGATGTTGTGTCCCGCACCACCCAGGATGCTGACACCGGTCACGCCGAACCAGTCCAACCGGCGGAACACCACCATCAGAAGAAGGCTGACCGCAGCACCTGCCAGACTATACAGCATCATCGACAGGTTTCCAAACGTAAATCCTACCAGCACGATACGTACCAATGCAATCGCCGCTGCCGCACCGGCTCCCAGCAGATACAGGCTCACGATCGACGCCAGATTCGCCAGTCCCAGCTTGACTCCCGGAACGCCCAGGTTGATCGGTATCAGGGTCTCGACATAGCTCAGCAGAAATGCCAGCGCTGTCATCATTCCATATAAAGCGATTTTTCCGGCTCTGGATGTGCCTGCTCGTCCTTTTTTCTGCATTTCTTCCTCCTCTGTATACCTCTATAATATATTAGTAAAAATTTTTAGTTTTGTAAAGCGCGTAACGGTTCACAGATAGGAATTTTCTGAACTGAAAATTCCGTACGATACAGTTCTGGCGTTACTGTTCACGCATACGTGCCCAGTAACGTTCTGGCTGCCGATGCGTTTAGTTTCTGGGCCGTAATCTTGACTTTCCTATCAACCTTTGTTAGAGTAGTTGCAGACATTTTTGCAAACATAGTTTCAAACCGAATTTTCGATATTTTTAAGAATGGAGCTCTTTATGAAAAAAAAGGATTTATCCGCGCTTCTGACACTTCTTGCCGTCGTATTTTTTGGCTGCGGCGCGGCGCTTCTTTTCAGCAAATCCCGCCGGGAGCCGATCAGCCGTTCCGCGTTTCTGCTGAATACATTTGTCAATATCACACTCTATGATTCGCAGGATGAAGCGATCCTTGACCACTGTGTGGACATGTGCCAGGAGTACGAAAACCGTTTCAGCAAGACGATCGAGGGCAGCGAGCTTTACAAGTTAAACCACCGCAGCACCGACGAGACGACTTTTACTGTCTCCGACGATATGGCGGCGATGATTTCTGAAGGACTGCATTACAGTGAGGTTTCCCATGGTGCCTACGACCTGACGATCGAACCGCTCAGTTCTCTCTGGAATTTTACCAGCGACGAGCACGTGATCCCGGCGGAGGATGACATAACAGCGGCGGCAGAACGCGTCAACTGGAAAAATGTGAAACTTGACGGAAACACTTTAACCTTCCTCTCCCCGGACACGACGATTGACCTCGGCTCCATCGCCAAGGGCTACATTGCCGACCGCATGAAAGACTATCTGACCGAATCCGGCGTCGAAAGCGCCATCATCAACCTGGGCGGCAACGTACTCTGTGTCGGTGAACGCACAAACCACCAGCCGTTCCGCATCGGGCTGCAGAAACCGTTTGCCGACTATGCAACGGTCTTTGCCGATCTGAATATTGATGACATGTCCGTTGTCTCCTCCGGCGTCTATGAGCGCCATTTTGAGGAAAACGGTGTCAATTACCATCACCTGTTAAACCCGAAAACAGGCTATCCGTACCAGAACGGACTGGTTGCCGTGACGATCGTCTCCCCGCGTTCAGTGGACGGCGATGTACTCAGCACGACCTGTTTCTCGATGGGACTGGATAAGGGTCTGGAACTCATCAATTCGATGGATGGCATTTATGCTTATTTTATCACGGATGATTATGAACTGATTTACTCGGATGGAGCGGAGGCATTTATTGATGAAATCAAAGAAAAATAGAAATGATTTTGTTTTGATTCTGGTTCTTCTTGCCGTCATACTCATCGGTTTTCTGGTTGTGCGCTTGCAGCGCCAGAAGGATGCTTTTACCGTCGATGTCAGTGTCGATGGAACAACCGTCGCCACCTACCGGCTGGATGAGGAGATAGACACCTGGATCGATGGGTATCAGGGGGGACAAAATCATCTGGTGATTCAAGATGGATGTGCCCGGATCGAAGAGGCAGACTGCCCGGACAAGCTCTGTGTGAAGCAGGGAACTGTTTCAAAAAGTGGGGAGTCGCTGGTTTGCCTGCCGAATAGGGTGGTTGTGGCGGTTAAATAGATATGGTTTGCCAACACGGACGGAAACGCCCAGCGGGTACGCATAATTGCGCCGCTGGGCGTTTTCTGTTTATTTTATTCCACAAATTTGATCAATTTTAAGCAGCTCTTCCTCGCTCAACGGTGCCCCATCCAACATTTTCAGATTATCTAATATCTGCTCCGGTTTGGACGCACCGATGAGAACGCTGGTTACCACAGGATCCTTCATGACCCATTTGAGCGCCATCTGGGAGAGTTTTTCGCCTCTCTGTCCGGCCATCTCGTTGAGGGCGCGGATCTGGCTGATTTTTTCTTCGGTGAGCTGGTCTTTTTTGAGAAATCTACCGTCGGTCATGACGCGGCTGTCGGCTGGGATGCCGTACAGATAACGGTCGGTTAAGGTTCCCTGTGCAAGCGGGCTGAATGCAATCAGACCTTTCTTTTCTTTGACAGCGGCTTCTTTTAAGCCGTTGTTTTCGATCGTGCGGTCAAAGATGCTGTAGCGGTTCTGATTGATGACGAACGGGCATTTCAGATCACGCAGGATCGCAGCGGCCTCCTGCATTTTTTGTCCATTGTAGTTGGAAAGTCCTGCATAGAGAGCTTTTCCGCTCTTAACTGCCTGATCGAGTGCTCCCATCGTCTCCTCAAGCGGCGTCTCCGGGTCCATCCGGTGATGGTAGAAAATGTCTACATACGGAAGTCCCAGGCGTGTAAGGCTCTGATCGAGGCTTGCGAGCAGGTATTTGCGGCTGCCCCAGTTTCCATAAGGGCCGTTCCACATCTCGTATCCGGCTTTCGTGCTGATGATCAGCTCGTCTCGATATGGCATGAAATTTTCCTTTACAATCCGTCCCAGATTTTCCTCAGCACTTCCCGGCTCCGGTCCATAATTGTTGGCAAGGTCAAAGTGCGTGACACCATTGTCAAAGGCGGTAAAACACAGCTTCCGCATTGTCTCATAGACGCCGGTGCTGCCAAAATTATGCCAGAATCCCAGCGAAACTGCCGGGAGTCTGAGTCCGCTGCTGCCGCAGCGGTTGTAGGTCATTCCATCATATCTTGCGTCTGCTGCCTGATACATATACTCTTTCCTTTCCTACTCCCGTCCAGCCTCTGCCTGAACCTCGCGGATAGCTGCGTCGATCTGTGCCTCTACGGATACCGGCTTCTGGACCGGTGCTTCCGGCTGCTTCTTTACTTTCTGTACGGTCAGCGGCATATTAACGCCCAGCGGATTGAGAACGATGCCCTTTGCCTCCTCCGGGAGTACCTGAGCCAGCTTGAGCGCATCTACGACAACCGGGCGGAATTTCTTCTCACGGTTGAAACGCTGGAACTCGATCACATCCGTAAAGATCGGCTGGAAAATATCTCCGCTCTTTAATTTAACCAGCGGAATGCCATTTCCTTCCTCTGGAAGCGGCACGATATAGCGGCCCTTCGTGAAGTGCGCGCCGATCTCCTCCTGTAAATCGTTTAATTCCGGCGTAATCTCCTGATTTGGCTGACGGCGCAGATCCTGCATATAGTAAAGCATCGTCAGGTGCAGCTCCGGGTTCTCCACCCAGACTTTTCCATTCTTGCTCTCCTCCGGGTCTTTGCGTCTTACAAACTCGGTCAGCTGAATCATCTTCTGCTCCTCGCCCACGTGTACCTGGATAGCATTGACACCCATCGTGTAAAGGCTGGTATAGAAAAGCAGAAGGCTCTTTCTGTCTACCTTCGCGATTCCTACCGGAATCTGCTGCCCTGCCAGCTTCTGTGCGCCTGCCTTTGCGCCCTCTTCGTCCGTAAACAGCAGGATGGCATCATCCATTGTTTCCGGATCACAGTATACATACGGCTCTTTCGTACATCCAGAAAGAATGGCATATAAGGAATCTGCCTCTCTTAACTTCTGTGCGAAGATATCCGGCTCCTGTTCATTCGTATTTGTCTGCTTTGTCTCGTTTTCCATCCGTCTAATCTCCTTTTTATTGAATCGTCATCAATGCCTCAAAATCAGCCCGTGCAAATCGGTGGTAAATCGTGTGCCCCATCTCCTCACGGATGCAGTAATCATATGCATCGATGCTGCTGTCTGTAAAATAAATGACATAATCAAAATCCATGCCGTCCGGCATCTGCCGACACTCATACGCGCCGAATTTTTCAAACACAGCGGTAATCTCTTCCTTTGTGCAGGCGTGCTTTTCCCGAAACAACTGGATCAGCTCCTTTAAAAACGGCGGTTCCGGAACCTGCTCATGGACATACTCCACAAAATCCGGCGGGATCGTAAAGACGATCCGATCGGCGTGGATCCGAATCTGGGTATCTCCCATTTTCTCCTTCTTCGCCTCCAGCTCATGCCGTATCTTCTTCGCCAGCTCCCGGATATCCGTCTCCTGCATCTCCAGCATCGCATTCAGGGAAGAAAGCGGATAATAAAGGCGCATCGTCTCCCTGGCATAACCAAGTTTTAGCTGCGCCTCTTTGATCTGATCCGTCATATTTTGAATTAAAGCTTCCAGTTTCATGTCATACTCCTGCCTCGGAAACGAAACCTCCGTCCCCGGCATCTTTATTGGGTCGATTGAATCATTGATAAGTACCTTTTTCACAATCTCTCTCATTATAACAATTTACCGAAAATGCGTCAATATGCGGATATTTGCTTTTTCGGTTTCTGTTCACGCATATGTGCCCAGTAACAGACCTCTACAAATAGCAGGTCGTAAAATGCGCCTCGCCCTCGTCATCCAGATCCATGAGCATGTAGCTCGGGCGTCTGCCCTCCTGGCGCGGAAACGAAAGACTGCCCGGATTCAACACAGTCAGATCCCCGCGCCGCTCCAGATACGGCTTGTGGGTATGTCCAAACATCGCAATCTGCACGCCGCGATCCTGTGCCTCATCGATCAGACGCTCCGTCCCAACCGATACGCTATAAAAATGACCGTGGGTCAGAAATGCGCGGTATTTTCCAATCGAAATCTCCTTCTCGCGGTCCAGATGGGAGAAAAAATCATTATTTCCCAGCACCATATAGACCTCGCAGTCCGGGTTCTGCTCCTTACACCACGACGTAATCATGTCCTCACTTCCCTCGGCGTCACCCAGATGAATGAACATGTCAAACGGTGCTTCATTCTGGATGACTTCCAGCAGATTACCATCCCGACGGTGGGTGTCGCTTGTAATTAATATTTTTTTCATCACTCGCCAAGCGCCTCCTTCAGCGCATCCTTCATCCGCTCCAGCGCCTTGCCCCGGTGGCTGATACGGTTTTTCTCCTCCATCGTGAGCTCTGCTGACGTTTTGCCGTACTCCGGCAGCCAGAGAATCGGATCATATCCAAATCCGCCATTTCCAGCCGCTTCCTTTGCAATCTCGCCCTCCATCGCCGCTTCTGTGTGAAGCACTCTGCCATCCGGCAGCACTGCCGCGATATTGCACATAAAACGGGCGCTCCGCTCTTTTCCTTTTGCATCCTTCACGCGCTCAATCAAAATCCGGTTCTTTTCCTCATACGGTGTGTCCCCTAAATACCGTGCTGAATAAACGCCCGGCTCGCCGTTTAAATAATCTATCACCAGTCCAGAATCATCTGCCAGCACAATGCCGCCCGTCTTCTCCCAGACTGCCTTCGCCTTGATCTCTGCATTCTCGCGGAAGGTAGTTCCATTTTCCTCGATCTCGCCTTCAAATCCAGCCTCGCGCATCGTAACAATCTCACGGTTTAAATCCTTTAAAATCTCACGGATCTCTTTCAGCTTTCCCGCATTTCCCGTCGCAAATATAATTTTCTCGCTCACTTTTCCTCGCTCCTTTATCCTCAAACAGCATGGCTTTTCATATCCCGCCATTCCGAATCACCGTTCTTCAAAAACAGCTTCCGCCATACCTTCACATCCGTACCAGCAATCAATTCTAGGAATCCACATTTCTCGTATACGCTTTCAAACACACATTGCAGTTTTGCTCCGTCTCCACGCGCTCCCAGGAGGAACCGCGGTAACTGATATAGCCTTCACCGTCGCTTAAATCGACCGTCAGTCCCTTATCCGGCGAACTGTACTCGATCGCCACCGGATGAATCGCTCCCGGCGTCGTGATCTCGACAATCACGGCAAACCGTTCGCCTGCCTCCAGCGTCACCGTCTTATCCAGCAAAACCGTATAATATCCGGCGTTCGCAACCTCCCCGGAAGCCACCTTTCTGCGCCGCCCGAACTGGGAGCTGCCCTCGGCGTCCGTCACGGTATATACCTGATACGATGTATTTTCCCCGGTTGCATAGAAGCCGACTGCCTCCAGCTCTTCTTTCTCCTCTGCCGTATAAATATTGGCAAAAAATGCCGATTCTTTTCCGTAACCGAGCTGCCCGACCCAGCCACACAGATCTGCCTGGTAAATGTGGTCGTAATTATCTGCCGACTCGATTCCGGAATAGAGAATGTTGTGGATTCCAATATTTGTATCATAGTAGGACACGTAAAAATACCCATCGTCCCCAAATTCGCCGCCCCAGCTGTTGGCACAGATAAACGCGCCATCACCCTCCGGCGGCTGGTTAAAATTGTCTCTCGAATAGTGGTCATCCCAGCCGATGATCACAACGTCATGATTTGGCTTCTCATCGCCATTATACCAGTACGCCCCTGTCTCTTTCCGGTAATAATGCGTGTCGTCGCGGTCACTGACCATCGCCGTATACAGGGAGCTCTGAACGCCTCCGTACAGATAAACCGCCCGTTTAACCGCCTCATAATCCTTCTCCGGCAACACCTGTATCTCCTGCACATGACAAGCAGGTCTTAAACCGTCAGGCGAATAGCCGTCGCCGTATGGATCCTCTTCTTCCAGCACCGGCCCCTGCCACGCCAGCAGATACGCCATCGACATCGTATACTCGCCCCCGGCATTCTGTGAAAAATGAAAGCTGTTCCGGAGGGACATATGATCCTCCGAAAAGCTGACATTCCACTCCGGCCGGACACGACTTTCCAGCGCCATCACCGATGCAAACGCCCAGCACGTTCCGAGACTCCCCTGGTTTTTAACCGCCGGTGCCCGGCCAGCCTTCCGGTAATCATAGGATTCCGGCAAAAACGTGGCTGGATCCTCTGACCCGGTCAGTTCCATTTTCCGGTTCTCTGCATCCCAATTTTCTTCATAGGAAAATACCTCCGTCACCGCCTCAAGCGGCACATACAGGATTCCATTTTCCCACTCTGGGGGTGCTGCAATCGTCTGGCTCTCCTCCCCAAGCAAAAGTTCCGGGCTTCCGACCGTCATCTCCGCATGAGTATTGCCGCGCTCCATCACAATCCGGTTTCCATCGTAGAGAAGCACCGCACAGGAAAGCGCGTCCGGCAGCATCCCATACGGTATCATAAACTGCCCGTCCTGCGACATTCGGAGGCTTCCAAGCTGCGGATCGACCATTGTTCCATCGACTTCCAGCGTGATCGGGCTGTCATTAATCTCCTCGGCCATCTGCTCATACCACTCCGACTGCCACTCGGCGCTCTCCTCCGTCTTTTCCACCTGCTTCGGAATATGAATCAGACGGTTCTCGCGTACCAGAAATCCCAGCAGAAGCACCAGAAGCGCCCCATAGAAAACATTACGCTTCAACCTGATCCCCCGTTTTTCTTCTCGGCGGCTTCGGACCCATAAACTGATAATAATACGTCTTCATCATACCATTGTAGATTTTCCGGTTCTTGTCCGCTTTCCTGCCAATATAGCGCTCTGCGTCCTCATACGCGGTAATCAGGTACATCGACCAGGAATCCAGCGCCTTAAACCGTTCACCGATCGTCTTATAGAGCGCTGGAAGGTTCTTTTTCTCCTCGATACGCTCGCCGTAAGGCGGGTTTGTGATAATAAAGCCATATTTCTTCGGATGGCTCAGCTGCGCCACCGGGCGCTCCTGGAAATGAATCATGTGATCCACTCCGGCTCTCTCCGCATTTTCCCGCGCCGCCTTGATTACCTCTCCGTCAATATCGTAGCCCTGAATGTCTACCTTTACGGTATCATCCACCATCTCGGTCGCTTCATCGATCGCGTCGTACCAGCATTTCTTCGGAATCAGGTTTGTCCAGCTCTCCGACAGGAAGGAACGGTTCATGCCCGGTGCCATATTTGCCGCGATCATCGCCGCCTCGATTGGGAAAGTACCGCTTCCGCAGAACGGATCGACCAGAATCCGGTCCGCTTTCCACGGAGTCAGAAGAATCAGCGCCGCTGCCAGTGTTTCCGTGATCGGTGCCTTACTCGTCATCTGACGGTAACCGCGCTTGTGCAGCGACTCGCCGCTCGTATCGATACCGACTGTGACCTGATCCTTATAGAAAAAGACGCGCAGCGGATATTCATTGCCCGTCTCCGGCATCCGGTCCAGATCGTAATATTCCTGCATATGACGGGCAATCGCCTTTTTCATAATTTTCTGGATATCTGACGGGCTGAACAGCTTACTCGAAATAGACGACGCCTTTTTAACCCAGCATTTACCGTCCTTCGGAAGATATTTCTCCCACGGAATCGCACGGGTCGCCTCAAACAGCTCGTCAAAGGTCACTGCCTTGAAGCTTCCCACTTTTAAAAGGACGCGCTCCGCCGTCCGCAGAAAAATATTCGCACGGCAGATCGCCTCCGCATCGCCGATAAAGGTTACGCGGCCATTTTCCACCTCGGTAACCTCATAGCCCAGATCCACTACCTCTTTTTTTAACACTGCTTCCAGTCCAAAATGGCAGGGAGCAATCAGTTCATATCGTTCCAATCTTTTTTCCTCTTATCTCTCTGTGGATTCATTGCCAAATCATTTCATGCAAAGAACCCTTTTATTTTCATTACAGTCTTCACCATTTTTATTCTAGTTGACTGGTCTGCATCTGTCAATGAAAAGCCGCGGCAAAAGTGTCTATCTCAGGCTGCACTGATACTTTCCCTGATAAAAGCGGTAACCGCCGCCCAGATTATAAACCTCATATCCCATCCGGTCATACCAGCCGCACACCAGAAGGCTTTCACTCCCCCGCGCACAGTAAAACAGAAGCGGACGTTCACCTGTAAGTGTCTGCCGGTTATCCTGAAGCCATAAAAACGGAATATTTTCCGCCTCGCAGAGGTGAGACACATTATATTCTTCCGGCGTCCGAAGGTCAATCAGCCGTCCCGTGTACCCTTGCTCCAGCCACGCGTCCAGATACCGCACCGGTATGGTCTGATACATCCGTCATCCCTCCTCATTTTATACAAAAACGGTTTCTGACAGAACCCGATTTCTTTTTTACCTCTATGTAATATTAATATATGCTTTGTCCGGCGGACAGGTGTCAGAGGAGATGCGGCAGCCTCTTCCATTGGCTAGAAAACGAACAAATGCCGGGAAACGGTGGATATTCCGCATTCCCGGCATTCACTATTTTTTCTCTTATCTACCTGTCTAATCAGTCACAATCGCTGTAATCATCCTCTGTCTTGTCCTGATACTGGTTTTTAGAGCTATTCCTGGAACGGTTCTGGCTCTGGTTCTGCATGCGGTTCTGGCTCTGGTTGGAACCATAATTAGAGCTGTTCTCGGATGCATTTTTGCTGCTGTTTTTCTCGGCACTGTTATCATAGTTGCTGTAACTGTTTTTGCTTGACATAAGTCATTCCTCCTAAATTCCTGCCCTGTCAGGTTTTCTACGTGTCGGTTCCGGCTTCCTGTGAACAGCCGCTTAACCGTCACTTTCTTGTTACAGGTCTTAGTATGGAATTTTACTGCGAAAGTATGCAGGGTAATTCTTACTTTTTATGCCAGAAATATTTTTTTGTTTCATAGGACGCAATTTCCTATAAAATCAAAAAACATCTGCATCCAACCCTTTTTTCATGAAAAGGTTCCATGCAGATGTTTCGTAAATTCATTCTTAACCCAGCACGTTCACAATCTTAACCGGTGTGCGGTAGTTCCATGGGGAAGTCTTGATGCCGGTCCTTTCAGTTGAAGCATGTACCACTTTGCCGTCGCCGATATACATCGCTACATGGTTGATACCTCTTCCGCTTCCGTAGAAAATCAGGTCGCCCGGCTGCATCTGGTCAGCGCTGATTGCTGTACCCTGCTTGGACTGGGAAGTTGAAGAACGGTTCAGGCTCACACCGGCACCGTGCTGCATCACATATTTCGTAAAACCAGAACAGTCAACCCCTGTGTGCGGGTCGCTGCCGCCAAATTTATAACGTCCACCTACAAACTGCAGTGCATAATTGACTAACTGCTCTCTGGTCGAGAGATTGCTCTGCTCTGCAACAAATGCATCTGCGACTGCAGCTGCTTCCTCTGCCTTGCTGAGCATAACGCTACTCTGAACCTTCAAATAGCCTTCCATCTCACCGGCCGCTACCTTGATCCAGCTGTCATCTGCCTTTCCAACTACGTCATAGGACTCGCCCTTTTCAGCCATCGCTACTACTTCTGAGTTTTCATCCTCATCCGCATAGATCGAAAGGTCTGCTGCCACGGTTGCCACCATGTCGCTCTCATAACCTGTAGACGGCCCCGCAAAAGCTGCCTGCGCGCTGCCAATGGTCAGCATTGAGCACACGCATACCATACTGAAAAGTTTCTTTGTTCTATTTAAATTCATGCTTCAAAACTCCTTAATTAGATTTTGTGATTCCCGCAGATATTGCTGAAACAAAAGAATCGAGTCCCAATCGCTGTGGTGTTATCTATTGGTCGAAATGTTACATAATTATTAAATCTTATTACATTGTTATTATATTTTCTTTTCTTTTCGTTGTCAAGGAAATGACGGATCTTTTATATTTATTTAAGATTTTAATTTCCGACAAAAAAGCGCAAAAATACAGGGAATTTCAACCATATTGGGACAAAATATTTTTGCCCCAGGCTGCCGAAATTCCCTGTATTTTCAAGTGTTTTTTATATCATCTCATATATAATGCAAATCACGATTCTGAAACATATTTCATAATTCTAAGATTCTGTCTCTGGCAAAATTTTATTTTCATTTTTCACCAGCCGTGTCCAGCGTAAACCAGAACTCCACACCGTTCTCATGGTTCTTCACACCGCACGCCTTATGGTGCATCTCCATGATCGCCTTGACGATCGAAAGCCCGATGCCGCTGCCGCCATATTCCCGCGTTCTCGCTTTATCTACCTTGTAAAACTTCGTCCAAAGGTTCGGAAGTGCTTCGTCCGGGATCGGATTTCCCGTGTTAAACACTTCCACGCAGACCTCTTTTCCATCGCGCCGGTGGTCAATCCGGATCTGAATCTTCTTCTCCCCGCCGCCCACATGATGAATCGCGTTCGTCAGATAATTGGTGATGACTTCCTCTATTTTAAATTCATCGCCCATGACGTAGACCGGTTCCTTCCCGTCAAAATCCACAGTCAGCTCATTCTGCTTAAGCAGCACACCGGAAGAAGAAATCACACTGGCAATCAGCTCCGTCAGGTCAAACCGCTCCACAGACAGCCGCTCTCCCCCAAATTCCAGCGCCGTCAAGGTCAGAAGCTGGCGCACCATCCGATTCATTTTCCCAGCCTCGTCCATGATAACGCCGCAGTAATAATCGCGGTTCTCCTTGTCCTCCGCCATGCCCTCGACGAGTCCTTCCGCATAGCCCTGAATCAGCGCGATCGGCGTCTTTAACTCATGCGACACATTCGCAATGAACTCCTTCCGCATCTCATCGATCTGCACTTTCTCGTCAATATCCTTTTTAAGCTGTGCATTCGCCTCTTTCAGTTCCCCGATCGTTGTCTTGAGGCGCTCCGAAAGCACATTCATGCTGTTTCCAAGCGTATCAATTTCCTCCGTCGAGCGGCGGCTTGTCTCATAGCGGGCATCAAAATCCAGGTTCGACATCTTTTCCGACAGCTCCGACAGCCGTTTGATCGGCATCGTAATGTGCCGGGTAATAAAATAAATCAGAATACTTCCCGCCAGAATTACCACGATTCCAACAAACATCAGAAACCGGTTTGAGATAGCCGCGCTCTCATGGATGCTCTCCATCGGCATCGTCATGATGAAAATGGTCGCATTATCCGAGAAAAATCCCCAGCTTTCCAGATAAAACGTCTTGCTGAGCGGGTCAAACGTCTTCTGAATCATGTAGTTGTCATATTCCCGCAATACATCCCGCTTCGCCCCCGCATGACCGACGATATAGCGCCGCACCCGGTCACGCATGACTTCCACATCCCGCGCCGAGGAGACGAGTGTCTGGTCACTCTCGCTGTCATATAAAAGCAGGGAAATATTCGACCGGTCACGCAGCTCGCGGATCACATTTGCCAGCCGGACACCGCCGCTCGAAGCTTCCTCCCCACCCAGTGCATCCGCCGATGCATCCTCCGAGTCATCCTCCAGCACCACCGTGTCACCTTCCTCATATTCACCCAACGCATCCTGTGTCTCATCGCCAGCCCTATCACCGGTTCCATTTTTACCAGACTGAGCCGAACCGCCATCCGCACTGTCCATATCAGAACTTCCATCTTTCGACTTCTGGTACTCTTTCCAACCCGAATTCAGCTCCGCCTGTGCGTCCTCCAGCGAACTCTCGCCATTCCGGACCTCATCCTGGATAATCGCGTCAATCGCCCGATATCCCTTTTCCAGCGTATGAATCTTATAATTCTGGTAATATCCGGACAGAAACCAGTTATTGATACACCAGATAAGCGCGATTGCAACCGTCATCAACCCGGCAAATATGATTGTAAATTTCCATCGGACCGAACGTTTCATTCGCTTACCTCAAATTTGTAGCCCATGCCCCAGATCGTCTTGATGTACTCGCCTTTCTCGCCCAGCTTACTCCGAAGCTTCTTCACATGCGTATCGATCGTCCGCGCATCGCCGAAATAATCATAATTCCATACATTATTCAGAATTTTTTCTCTCGAAAGCGCAATTCCCTGATTCTCTGCAAAATACGTCATCAGCTCAAATTCCTTGTAGCTTAAATCCACCGGTTTTCCATCCACGCTGACCTGATGTGCCGTCTTATCAATGTGGATGCCGCCCACATCGATCACATCCTGGCTGCCGCCGTTGCTGCGGCGCAGGATCGCCTCCACACGTGCGACCAGGATCTTCGGACTGAACGGTTTGGAAATATACTCATCCACGCCCAGATTAAAGCCCTGCAGCTCGTCGCTCTCCTCGCCTCTCGCCGTCAGCATGATGATCGGCACCTGCGAATACTTGCGGATCGTCTTCACAACCTCCCAGCCGTCCATCTTCGGCATCATCACATCCAGAAGAATCAGCGCAATGTCCTTCTGCTGGAAAAACAGATCCACCGCCTCCTCGCCGTCCCCGGCTTCCAGCACCTGATACCCTTTAATCGAAAGGAAGTCCTTCACCAGCTTCCGCATCCTCGCCTCATCGTCCACGACCAGTATTTTAATCTTATCCATAAAATCTTCACCTCATTTATTTTACTCTGCCGTGTATGACAGAACCTTTTTCCACGCTGTCATATCCTGATTACATTCTCAATCTGTCTGTATTTTAGCAGATTCGGGTGGGAGATTCCATAGGTTCACAAAAGATTCATAGTTTCTGCCACATATAGAAAAGAGAGTCCTTTTCCATCCTCCTGGGTTCCCCAATGCAAGCAATTTATATATTCAGTTGCCAAGGACAAATGGAACTTTTTCATCTCACACGCAAAACAGGACTGTCCGACAAAATCCAGTATTTCTCTGCATTTCTCATCCAGCCCTGTTTGCTTTCTATTTCACAGTCTTTCCAGGCTGTTCCATATCTTATATTTTATTCTTCGGTCTTCTCCGCTTCATCGCTCTCGACCACACCAATGGAAAGATCTTCAAGCTGTTTCGGATCAACCTGAGACGGTGCTTCCATCATCAGGCAGGAAGCATCTTTTACCTTCGGGAATGCGATGACGTCGCGGATGCTGTCTGCGCCGACCATCAGCATAACCATACGGTCCATACCGTAAGCCAGACCAGCGTGCGGCGGTACTCCGTATTTGAATGCGTCTAACAGGAAGCCGAACTGCTCCTGTGCTTTCTCCTTCGTGAATCCAAGTACCTCAAACATCTTCTCCTGGATGTCTGCCTGATGGATACGGACAGAACCGCCGCCCATCTCGGTACCGTTCAGGACGATATCGTATGCTTTTGCACGTACCTTGCCCGGATCGGTATCGATCAGCGGAAGATCCTCTTCCATCGGCATGGTAAATGGATGGTGCATAGCTACGTAGCGATCCTCTTCCTCTGAATATTCAAGCAGCGGGAACTCGGTTACCCACAGGAACTTGAAATCATCCTTCTTTAAGAGGTCAAGCTGTCTAGCGATCTCCAGACGTAAGTTTCCAAGTACATCAAATACAACTTTATCCTTGTCAGCTGCGAACAGAAGCAGATCGCCCGGCTTACCGCCCATAGCAGCCACCAGTGCATCCAGCTCTTCCGGCTTCATGAACTTGGAGAAGGAGCACTTGTAGGTACCGTCCTCATGGATTGCCAGATATGCAAGACCTTTTGCACCAAAGCCTTTTGCGTACTCAACCAGCGCATCGATCTTCTTTCTCGGCATAGCGCCCTGTCCTTCTGCGTTGATACCGCGGACAGAGCCGCCATTTTCCAGTGCACTCTTAAATACAACGAACTCGCAGTCTTTTACTACATCCGATACGTTTTTCAGCTCCATGCCGAAACGCAGATCCGGCTTATCGGAACCGAAACGATCCATTGCCTCGCGCCAGGTCATACGCTGGATCGGAAGCTGCAGATCGTAATTGCAGATCTCCTTGAAGAGCTTCTTTAACAGACGCTCATTGACATCCAGAACGTCCTCAACGTCAACGAAGGAAAGCTCCATATCGATCTGGGTAAACTCAGGCTGACGATCGGCTCTTAAGTCCTCGTCACGATAGCAGCGTGCCAGCTGGAAGTAGCGGTCATATCCAGAACACATCAGAAGCTGTTTTAACAGCTGCGGAGACTGCGGCAGTGCATAGAAGCTGCCCGGATGTACACGGCTCGGTACCAGGTAGTCTCTCGCGCCCTCCGGAGTACTTTTAATCAGAGTCGGAGTCTCAATCTCAAGGAAGCCTTCCTCTGCTAAGAATGCACGGGTCAGGATAGCCACGCGGCTTCTTGTCATCAGGTTTCTCTGGATATCCGGACGTCTCAGATCCAGGTAACGGTATTTCAGGCGAAGATCCTCTTTGGTTTTGGAGTTCTCCTCGATCGGGAACGGCGGTGTCTCAGACTCTGCCAAAATGCGGAGGTAATCCGCGCGGATCTCAATCGCACCTGTCTTTAAGTTTTCATTTACTGCACCGGAACGTGCCTCTACGCGTCCGGTTACAGCGATAACGAACTCGCTTCTCAGCTTTTCTGCCTTTGCAAAGCTCTCAGCGCCGCAGTCAGCTTCCTCGAAGATCAGCTGCAGGATACCGGAACGATCCCGCAGATCCACGAAAATAATGCCGCCTTTATTTCTGCTCTTCTGAACCCAGCCCATAACGGTTACTTTCTCACCGATATTGGCAGTTCCCAGCTCGGTACAGCGATGGGAACGTTTCAGTCCTGCCATAGATTCTGCCATGATAGTATTTCCTCCGTTTATTATAGTTTTATCTGAAAAATTCAAAAACTGAATCACTTCAAACTGTCTTTGTAAAATTCCACGATCTCCTCATAGCCGTCCTTCGCCAGCTGCTCCTTCTGGAATTTCTTGTTCTTGTTCATCTGTGCGACTGCCACGCGGGTGCCGTTAGCGCGCTCTTCCTGTGCTTTCTTTAAGACGGCACGGAACTGCTCGCCGCTTAAACCTTTCTCATACAGGAATGCTTTCTTGCCGGCTGCCTCCGGTACTTTGAAACCGGAATCCATCAGGATCGTGATGATACGCTCAAAACCGATGGAGAATCCGCACGCTGGTGTATCGACACCGGTAAATTTACCGATCAGCTTGTCGTAACGTCCGCCGCCTGCAACGGAGCCGCCGAAGCCTTCCATGGAAACCTCAAAAATCGTTCCGGTATAGTAGCCCATGCCGCGCACCAGCGTCGGGTCAAATTCAAGACCGAATTCAATGTCTGCAACCGCTTTAACAGTCTCCATGATCGTTGCCAGATTCTCTGCCTTTGCCGGATCCATCACGCCGGAGAGCTTCTCGCCCAGCGCGCGGACGCCTGCCGCATCGTTCTGAATCTCTGCCAGAAGTCCGGTGTATTTCTCAACCGCCTCTGGCGCATAACCTTCTGCAAGCAGCTCTTCGCGGACACCGTCCAGACCGATCTTATCCATCTTATCGAGAATGATAAATACCTTATCGGTCTCATTTTCCGGAAATCCGCTGTAATCTGCCATGCCCTTTAAGATCGCACGGTCATTGACGCGGACAGTGTATGCCTTGTCCGGGCAGATGCGCTTCAGCGCCTTGGTAAGCGCCAGAATCTCCTCGATCTCAGCCAGGTTTGTCGCATCACCTAAAATATCGATATCACACTGTACAAACTGACGGAAACGTCCCTTCTGCGGACGATCGGCACGCCATACGCTTCCGACCTGCAGCGCCTTGAACGGCGCTGATAAATTAGCAGAATTGTTTGCATAATAACGGCTGAGCGGCAGAGTTAAGTCATAGCGGAGACCACCGTCTACGACATCTGCCTCTGTCTGTGCTGCCTCGACGTTCAGCTTCTCGCCTCTCTTTAAAATCTTGAAGATCAGCTTCTCATTGTCGCCGCCCTGCTTGCTGGTCAGGTTCTCAATGTGCTCCACGCACGGAGTCTCGATCGCCGAGAAGCCGTATCCGCGGTAGGTATCTTTGATGATATTCAGCACATAATCCCGGATCTCCATCTCGCCCGGAAGAATGTCCTTCATGCCTGTAACTGGTTTTTTCTTTAAAGCCATGTGTCAAACTCCTTCTATGTCTTTCTGCAACCATATTTCCCGCGCAAAGAAAACTTCACTTTTCCATGCTGGAAACTGGATTTTTATTTTTCTCTGTTACAAAGTGTTTTTCTGCATCTGACACCCTGTATCTGTGAATTTTTCGTTTTTACTCTCTTCGTCCAAGCAGCTTCTCTTTCCGCCCGATCATCTCATCGATCCGGTCGATATACTGCTCAACTTCCTTGACGTTCTCCGCCCTCTCAATCCGGTTTTCTGCCGGGAAATAAACCTTGGTGGTCGTTCCCGCACCGCAGGCGGCGATCGTCTGTTTTTCTTCCATAATCAATATATTATAGAGACATTCCTTGCCCGGAACCGCATAACCGACATTTTCAAAATTGCCCGCCATATTTTTCTGGCGGTAGAGATAGTACGGTTTCAGTCCCATCTCCTCGGCATACTGCGCGGTCAGGTCAATCATCTCCTGTGTATTGACAATCTTCAGATTTCCGTAGCGCTCCTTATAGATATTCAGGCGCGCCGCGCGCTTGATCGCCAGCGAATGCACCGTCACGCTGTCCGGTCTGAGTGCCTTGATCTCCTCCATTGTCTGACGGACATCGTCGATCGTCTCCTCCGGCAGACCCACGATCAGGTCCATATTGATATTATCAAATCCCAACTCCCGCGCCAGTAGGAATTTTTCCTTCACATCCTCCACCGTATGACGGCGTCCGATGAGGTCGAGCGTCGCCTGCTTCATCGTCTGCGGATTGATGGAAATACGGGAAATGCCGTGATTCCGGAGCACCTGCAGCTTTTCGCGCGTGATGCTGTCCGGACGTCCCGACTCAACGGTAAATTCAACTGCCTGTTCCACCGGGAATAATTCTTCCACCTTTGTCAGGATCTCATCCAGATCCTGCGGATTTAACGAGGTCGGTGTGCCGCCTCCAAAATAGATGGTCGAAAGCGGGCGATCCTTCATCCGCTCCGCCACATATTCCATTTCCTTAAAAAGCGCCTCTTTGTAGAGGTCCATCCGTTTTTCCCATTTCACAATCGGAAACGACGTAAACGAACAGTACAGGCAGGTCGTCGGACAGAACGGGATTCCCACATACAGGCTGTACCCATTCTCATAATCGATCGTGGACAGCAGGCGTCTCTCGCGCTCTGCCACGTCGATGCTCAGATCGATCTTTTCCTTGCTGGTGAAATACGTCTCGCGCATATAGGTCTCGATCTGCTCGTCCGTCCAGCCATCATACAGCTTCGTGAGCGCAATCTTCGTCGGACGGATGCCGGTAAGCGTCCCCCACGGAAGCTCTCTGCCGGTCTGGGCACTCAAAAGACGGTATAACGTCTGTTTGATCTCATTTTTCGTCTCAAAACGGTTGGAAAAATCCGGATAAATCAAAGCAAAGTGAACAGCTTCTTTCTTCACCGGCGTCACATCCAGTGAAAACGAGTTTCCGTCCCGGACTCCCCGCACAATCAGATCCGCATCCCCGGCTTCCTCCTCCTTGTGCGTAAATGTCTCGCCCGGATAAAATGCCATCAGGAGCTCACGGATATCCTGTTCAAAGGACGCGTCATTTAACAAAATCGCTATCATGCTTCGCGCCCCCTGTATCCCGCCAGCGGATTGTACTGTTTTTCGTCGGCGATCGTCGTATATCCCATGTGTCCCGGATATACATTCGTATCATCCGGCAGGTTCAGAAGGATATCTGCCACCGAATGAATCATCTGACGTCCGCTTCCAGTCGGGAAATCGATGCGTCCGTAAGAACCTTCAAATAAGGTATCTCCCGAAAACAGCACCTTCTCTGATTTTACATAATAACAACAGGAACCTTCCGTGTGCCCCGGTGTATGAAGCATCTGGAACGTGTAGCCCGCTGCCTCGAACGTCTCTCCATCCTTCAAAAGCATATCCGCTTTCAGATGCAGACCGCCGCCCTGAAACTGGACGGACAGGTTCTTATCCGGATCCGCCAAGACCGCCTGCTCCTGCTCACAGGCATAGACCGGCACACCCAGATCCCGTCTCAGCTCTTCCATCGCCGTCACATGGTCAAAATGTCCATGAGTCAGCAGAATCGCCTTTGCCTTCGCTCCGGTCTGCGCCAGTGCATCCTCGATCCGCGCCGCCTCATCGCCCGGATCGACAATCACAGCTTCCTTCGTCTCCGGATGCACCGCAATATAACAGTTCGTCTGGACCATTCCCACGATCAGCCGTTTTATCTCCATCTTTTCCTCCTAATAATATGTGAAACTTTCACAGGGTGTAAGTACCTGTGAAATATAGAGAGAACCGCTTATCCGGCAGTTCTCTCTATATCTAATACTCCTTCAATCTGTCTGAGTTTATCAGATAATTTATTTAATTCCTCAATTCCGTGAATATCGAACGTCATGACGATCGTCGCCTTGCCCTGCTTGCTTGTCCGCACATTCATCGAGGTAATGTCGATCTGGCGCTCGGTAAATACCTTGGAAATATCCACAAACATGCCGATGCGGTTGTTCGCATAGATCTTGATTTCGGTGGAGTATTTTTCCGTGCCCGTCTGTGCTTCCGGCTGCTGCCACTCGGCTTCAATCAGGCGCTCACGCTCTTCCTGCGGCAGATTCATCACATTGATGCAGTCCGTCCGGTGGATCGAGATACCGCGTCCCCTTGTGACAAATCCGACGATCTCATCGCCCGGAACCGGGCTGCAGCACTTCGAAAAACGAACCGCCAGATCGTGGATTCCCTTGACAACGATACCACTCTTCGACTTCCCGGCTGCGATCACCGGAACCTTGTTTCCATCCGACGCCATGTTATCGAGGATCGTCGTGTCGGTTACTTCCTTCTTTAACTTCTTGTTGCGCTCATCCAGCATCTTGTTGATGACCTGTCCCTCTTTGAGGGCGCCATGTCCGATCGATGCCAGAACGGAATCCCAGTCACGGTACGCATAGCGCTTCATGACCTTTTCCATATATTCCGGTTTATTTAACTCTGAATAATTGATGTCCTTCGCCTTACAATATTTATCCAGAAGCGCACGGCCGCGCAGGATATTGTCCTCTTTCAGCTCGCTCTTGAACCACTGGTTGATCTTATTCTTCGCCTGTGTGCTCTTAACCAGTTTCAGCCAGTCGCGGCTCGGTCCCTTGGAATTCTGGGAGGTAATAATCTCGACACGGTCACCATTTTTAATGACATAATCGATGTTGACCAGTTTTCCGTTGACACGGGCACCAACCATCTTGTTGCCGACCGCACTGTGGATCGAATACGCAAAATCGATCGGGGTGGAACCGCTCGGCAGGTTCTTGACATCGCCCGTCGGGGTAAAGCAGTATACATCATCCGTAAAGAGGTCCAGATCACTCTTTAAGAGACTTAAGAACTCTTTATTATCGGACATATCCCGCTGCCATTCCAGGATCTCACGCAGCCAGGAAAGCTTTGCCTCGGCGCTGTCGATCGCCGCCTTGCTGCTGCCGCTCTCCTTATATTTCCAGTGTGCCGCGATACCATACTCAGCGGTACGGTGCATCTCATAGGTGCGGATCTGAATCTCAAACGGCTGTCCGCTGCTGCCAATCAGAGTCGTATGCAGCGACTGGTACATATTCGGTTTCGGCATGGCAATATAATCTTTAAAACGTCCCGGAATCGGTTTGTACATCTCATGGATGACACCGAGCGCCGCATAACAGTCCTTCACACTCTCCACGATAATCCGGACCGCAAAAATATCATAGATCTGATCCAGCGTCTTGTCCTGGTTTACCATCTTTTTATAGATGCTGAAGAAATGTTTCACACGGCCGTCTACCTTGGCTTCGATGCCCGCATCATCCATATGTTTCTTGACTTCATCCATAATCTTATGGATAAACGCCTCCCTGGTGTCCTTACGGAGCGCCAGTTTTTCGGACAATTCTTTGTAAACCTCCGGCTGGAGATATTTGAGAGACAAATCATCCAGCTCGGTCTTGATCTTGGAAATACCGAGACGATCAGCAATAGGCGCGTAGATATCCATCGTTTCACGCGCCTTTTCTTTCTGTTTTTCCGGCTTCATATATTGAAGCGTCCGCATATTGTGCAGACGGTCTGCCAGCTTAATCAGGATAACCCGGATGTCCTTCGCCATCGCTAAGAACATCTTACGCAGGTTTTCCGCCTGAATCTCTACTTTATCGATCGTCCACGAGATCTGGGTCAGCTTGGTAACACCGTCTACTAAAAGCGCTACCTCCTCGCCAAAGATCGCCGTGATCTCCTCCTCTGTCATGACCGTATCTTCCACAACATCGTGCAGGATACCTGCCACCAGAGTCTCTTTATCCAGCTCCAGATCCGCCAGAATGATCGCCACACAGAGCGGGTGGATGATATACGGTTCACCTGATTTACGCCTCTGATCCTTGTGTGCGTCATACGCGATCTGGTACGCTTTCTCAATCATGCTGATGTCATCCGACGGATGGTACTTGCGAATGGCGGCAATCAACTCATTATACAGTACCTCCGGACTCGTAAAATCCGCCGGCGCTTCAATTTCCTGATCCAGCTTTTTTATTTTATCCAAATTTCCCATATATGCCTCCTGACCCTTCCGTAGATAACTGAAACGCCTGCCGTTCGGGATCCGGAAAGCGGTTCACGCAAATGAAATAAAATATTATATAGAATACCCCTATTATACGAATATTTGACAAAAAATGCAACGGCAAACTATTTTGTTACTGTTCACGCATACGTGCCCAGTAACGGAATTTGCCGTGGCTTCGCATTTAAATACGGCAAATTCCTGCTGCCACCACGTTTTCTTACGGCACTTTCGGTTCCAAAAGTGCCTACCCGTGAACCGTTACCTATTTCCCCTCATAGGTAATTAGGGCATCCACCGCATATCCGTTCAGTTTTTCGCGTCCCTTTAAGCCTGCCAACTCCATCACGCAGCAGATTTTTACAACCTCTCCGCCCATCTTCTCGATGAGCTTGACAATCGCCTCGGTCGTTCCGCCGGTTGCGATCAGGTCGTCAACGATAACTACCTTCTGTCCCGGTTTAATGGCATCCTCATGCATCTCCAGAACCGCGCTGCCATACTCCAGATCGTAGCTTACAGATACCGTCTTGCACGGCAGTTTGCCTTTCTTGCGGATTGGCACGAATCCCTTGTGCATCGCATATGCAACCGGCACGCCGAAAATAAACCCGCGGGACTCCGGACCAACCACGATATCATAATCCACACCCTCTAAGGATTTCTGGATTCCGTCGATCGCAAGCTGCAGTCCGTCTGCATCCTGTAAAATCGTAGTAATATCGCGGAAAATGATACCCGGCTCCGGGAAGTCCGGAATGCTTCTTACATATTCTTCCAGCTTTTTCATGATTTTAACCTCTTTTCTATAAATTTTGTATCTCAATTTCTCAGTTTTAAATCGACATCCGGCTCTTTTTCCACCGTTCTTCTCATTTTTGCAGAAGTTTTCCCCTGCTTCTTCTTCCTTATATACATAGAAGCCACAATCACCGCCAGCACAAACAGCGCACCTCCGCTGATCAGCAGTCCCTCATGCAGTCCCTGCGGATAATACCTGAGTTCCACCGTATGGGTTCCCGCCGTCAGTTCCACGCCGGTAAATGCCTTCCAGACCGGACGCGTGATAGCTTCTTTTCCATCCACCGTGACCGTCCAGCCCTCGTCATACGGGATCGTGAGGAACAGCGTTCCGCCCTCGCCCGCGTCGATCGTGCCCTTCATCGCCTCCTCGCCCAATGTTTCCAGTTCAAATGGATGCTGGTTGAGGCGCTCATAGAGCGCACGCAGCCCGGCTTCGTCAAAGCGGTACGCGCTCGCGTCCATGCTTCCGGCACTGTCATTGCTCTCCAGCAGAATCAATGTGCCTGCCTTCACATATCCGGTTTCCACCAGATACCCGCGTTTCAACGTATCAATGCTGCGGCTCTCCCCGCCGACATCCAGCTTAACCGAATCAATCTGACGGTTTGCGACACTTATATAATACTCCCCATCCTCCGGTGCTGTAAAGGAAAAACGATTCCCCTGCTCCTCCCCGTCCGTGAAAATCAGGCACTCCGGCACGCCCAGCACATCCGATAAATCGTTCTGGACATCCGCCGGCGAAGAAAGATCGCGCTTCCAGCCCGTTTCCACTATGTCCGGCAGGATAAAGCCGAGCGGCAGCGTCCACGGATTCTCATAGAGGTACGTGTCACCTGAAAATGCATAGAGCGACAGGCGCGGATTGTCCTGCTTACCCTCATAGAGTGCATATTTGATTGAAAATAACGAATCCACCAGCGGCGTACTTCCCACGATGCTGTATGCGTTCGTCGAACCTTCGCAGCCCATCTGTTTGAAGAAATCCGTCACCCCGGCATTTGCCACCGATGAAAACAGTGATACGGATGGAAAATGCATCCACGCGCCATCATTTTTCGTGCGCGCATTCGTTTTATCAATCCGGTAAAATTCCGTCTTTTTGAGCGGCTCTGTCACCGCTGCAACATCCTGATTGTCTGCCACATAATCAGTCCGGCTCGTCGTCGGAATGCTCGTTGCCGCCATATTGGCAAGCGCCTCCACACTTACCAGAGCCATCGCCAGAAGCGCCGCCGTGAACGCGAAATGTTCTTTATTTTGATAGAAATAAAAGACGCCCAGATACAGCAGCAGAAGCACCACTGCCACATACCAGACAACTGGCTCAAACGCATCGTCCGTCACCAGCTTTTCTGCCAGAATCACGTAGCCAATCGCGGCGGATGTCACCCCGGCAAACTGCCGTTTGGATATTTCATCCAGATATAGATACGCCCGGAAACACATCGTCAGCACCAGCGCGATATAGATAAACGACTGGCGGCACGGCAGGCTGTTCGGGTAATGGAAGCCATGCCAGATAAAATTCAGCACATTGAACGAAAAGCTGGCATAGAAAAAGAGCAACAGCACACCGTACACAACCTTTTCCCGGATCGCAATCCGGCGGTTCAGAAAATACAACCCCATGAAAATGTAAACTGCCACGCCGCAGTAGAGGTTCGGCCAATGGTCGAGTCCCGTCTCCACCTGTACATTTCCGATGTGCCGCGCGATCATGTCAAAGATCGGGAAGTAGATTTCCAGTGTGGTCGGAAAATTAAAATCGCCAGACGCCGTACTCTGCAGCGCCGCAATCTCCGGAAGAAGCACCGCAGCCGCCAGCGCACCCGCCAGAAGCGAATACACACCAAACAGGAAAAAGCTGTGCAGACAATCTTTCCATCCCGGCCGTTTCTCCAGAAACAGGAGCGCCACATAGTAAATCACCATGAAGAGGCATATCATAATTGATATATAGTAGTTGGACAGGATTGAAAGTCCCAGCATCAGGCAGTAAAAAAGCCCTTTTTTTTCGCGCACCAGCCGCTCCAGGCCGTGCAGGATCAGCGGCAGCAGCACGATGCAGTCCAGCCACATGATGTTCCAGCTATACGCCGCCATATAGCCGGACAGCGCATAGAATACGCCGAAATAGCACGCTCCAAACTTCTGTGAACCCGTGTACTTTTTCAGATACCACGCCATCGAAAGACCCGCCAGACCGCTCTTGAACACGATCATGTAGGTCATAAATTCGATAATCAGGGACGACGGGCATAACAGCAGCAGCCAGTTAAACGGGCTCGCCAGATAGTACGCATAGAGCGCGGCAAAGTTTACGCCCATGCCGACATCCCAGCTGTAAAGCAGGCTCTCGCCACTTAAAAGCTTATGCCGGAATTCCGAGAAAAACGGCGCATACTGGTGGTACATATCCGTCCGCAGGAAGCTTTCCTGCCCAAAGGGGAAAATACCGCGGTATGCAAAAATCAGGATCAAAATCACCACCGGCAGGAAAAATGCCGCCAGGAGATCATCCGACGGACGGAAAACCGCAGCCAGGCGCCCCATTCCGCGGGGTGATTTCTCTGGTTCATCCCACTCATCTAATTCATCTAATTCTTCCTGCTCCCAGTCATCGTCATTCAACTCATTAACGACATCTGCTCTGGACTCTGAAAGTTTAGATTTTCTGGCATCTTCTTCCTGTCTCCAGGCAGGCATTCGTTCAGCACGTCTCATATCTGTACAAGCGATCTCCGAATCCACGTCCGCACCTTCCCGCTCGTTCTCATACTCCTCTATTTTCCCCGTTGTTTCCGCTCCCGTAAGCTCCCTGAGTGCTTCTTCCAGTTTACTGGAACTTTCGTCTCGTTCTCTTTGCTCCATCTTCCCTCCATCCAGAATCCTGTTCAGGCGGCGTTTTCTCTACTCTTTCCGGCTTTTCCGGTCTGACTTCAGCATCCATTTCCGCTGTCATTTCTCCACACAGCCCTATTTCGAGGATTCTTTCTTTTTGAAAATAAATAATTTACTGCAAATATAATTCAGCACCAGCGAGATCGCTGATACCACAATCTTACAGATCATATCCTGTTTGATTCCCATGCCGTCTACCATCACGATCATCGCCGCATACGTGAACACCGATGTGAGAATACGGCAGGAGAAAAACGAAGCCATTTCCTTAAGAAGATATACAGGGCGGAAATTGTAGCTTCGGAATACCCAGATCTTGTTTGTCACATATGCAAACAGGATCGCCGCCGCCTGACAGCAGATCGTCGCCATACGGTAGTTCATGCCGTTGTGGCGGAAAACCGCATAGGAAATCCAGTCCACCAGCGTCGTCAGAACGCCGAATATCAGATACGATATCGTCTCCCTGTTTACAAACTTTCCCCAGATCAGGGATAACTTTTCCTTTATCATCACTTTTTCTCCGAAAAAAGAATTGTATGGGCAGCGGTCCTTCGACATACCCATACAATTCCTGTACTTCTTGGTTTAATATTACATTTCCTCTAACAGCTTGTTGACACTGACCAGCTTGACGCAGAGTGCAAACAGCTCGGTTGCAGTGATCAGATCCTGCAGCGGCGGATAAGATGGAGCAATACGGATGTTGCGATCCTCCGGATCCTTGCCATATGGATAAGTTGCACCGGCTCCGGTCATGACAACGCCTGCTTTCTTGCACTTCGCAACGATCTCCTTCGCACAGCCGTTCAGTGAATCAAAGGAAATGAAGTAGCCGCCGTGCGGTTTTGTCCAGGTACCGATCTCCAGTCCGCCCAGCTCGCGGTCGAGAATGTTCTCAACAGCCTCGAATTTCGGACGCAGGATGTTGGCGTGCTTTCTCATGTGCTCTACCATGCCGTGGATATCCTTGAAGAAACGCACGTGGCGGAGCTGATTCACCTTATCATGACCGATAGTCTGGATCTTTAACTGCTTCTTGATATCGTCCAGGTTGTTGTGGGAAGTTGCGATTGCCGCAATACCAGAACCCGGGAAGGTAATCTTGGAAGTTGAAGAGAATTTGTAAACCATATCCGGGTTACCGGCTTTCTTACATTCTGCCAGAATCTCCAGCACATGATCCTGCTCATCGTCATATAAATGATGGATACCGTATGCATTGTCCCAGTAGATACGGAAATCCGGAGCAGCCGGATGCATGCGTGCCAGACGGCGTACCGTCTGATCGGAGTAGGAATTGCCGGTCGGGTTAGAGTACTTCGGAACGCACCAGATTCCCTTTACGGTCGGGTCGGTTGTCACATACTGCTCTACCAGATCCATATCCGGACCATCTGCGGTCATCGGAATGTTGATCATCTCGATGCCAAAATATTCAGTAATGGAGAAATGTCTGTCATATCCCGGTACCGGACACAGGAATTTAACCTTGTCAAGCTTGCACCACGGGGTATTTCCCATAACGCCATGAGTCACAGAACGGGAGATGGTGTCGTACATTACGTTCAGGCTGGAGTTTCCATAGATAATGATATTGTCAGCCGGAACCTCGATCATATCCGCTAACAGCTCCTTCGCCTCGCTGATACCGTCCAGACCGCCGTAATTGCGGCAGTCTGTCCCATCTTCGCAGGTCAGATCACTGTCGCTGCTCAGTACGTCCATCATTCCCATCGATAAATCAAGCTGCTCTGCACTTGGCTTACCGCGTGACATATCCAGCGTCAGATTCTTGCCCTGAAACTCCCGGTACTGATCGCTCAGATCACGCTTAAGTTCCAGAAGTTCTTCTTTCGTCATCTCGCTATAAGGCTTCATCCTTCAACATCCTCCTTGTTTCTCTTATTTATTTCATCATAATTTCATGGTCTGCTTTTCATCCAGCTCCCCTTGTTCAAGGGTTCGGAGCATCTCATCTAAGCATCGTTATAATAATAACATAGGTACAAAGGGCATGACAAGCATTAATTTGTTATGTCAGCACATAAAATTTGTTATATGGTACCGCTTGGTTTTTCCGATTCGGTGCATTTCACGGACAGCAAATTATAATAAAAACATGATGTTCCCCCTTCTTTCATATATTTATGAAAATATATCTTTCAGGTCACATCATGTTCATTCATTTTCCCATGCATTTTGTTCCATCACGTTTCCGGCACATCATTTCCCCGCTGCTGGTTCCCGCCCTGTTTGCCATCGCTTTCTTCGCCGGGCAGACTGCCGCACATTTCCTGCGCCGTCCATCCGGGCACACGGTTTCAGCGCCTGTTATCGCCTGTGGCTCGCTCCCGCCTGCCTTTGATTCCGGTTCGATTCCGGTTTCCGCAGATGGAAACTGGGGACTTGGATTTCCCAGTCCAGGGCAGACACCGGTCGGCAATGCCTCCGCCGACACTTTAAAAAATTTTGATGCTTTCTATGTAGGCGATACCTCCAAGCCCGTCATCTATCTGACCTTCGACGCCGGATATGAAAACGGCTGCACACCTGCCATTCTGGAAGCACTGAAAAAACACCATGTCCCGGCAACCTTTTTCGTCGTCGGCAACTATCTCGAAACCAGTCCTGAACTGGTAAAACAGATGATCGCAGAGGGTCACACCGTCGCCAACCACACGTATCACCATCCCGATATGTCCCGCATTTCCGACAAAGCAGCATTTGAAAAGGAGCTGACTGCCCTGGAAACACTCTACCAGTCCGTCACCGGGCAGACAATGAAAAAATATTACCGTCCGCCGCAGGGCAAATACAGTGAATCGAACCTGCAGATGGCAAAGGAGCTCGGCTACAAGACCTTTTTCTGGAGTCTCGCCTATGTGGACTGGATGCAGGATCAGCAGCCATCCAAAGAAGAAGCATTTTCCAAGCTTCTGACGCGCATCCACCCCGGCGCGATCGTCCTTCTGCACAGCACTTCGCAGACCAACGCTCAGATTCTCGATGAACTTCTGGCAAAATGGGAGGAAATGGGGTATCAGTTCGGGCGATTAGATGAATTATAAAATTATACCAGCAGCATTTTCCGGATAAACGAAAGGATCGCGCCTCCGATGCTGCAGAACAGCAGAAATCCGTGGTTCGCATTGATCGCCTCCAGTGCCGCATAGCCGCCGTCTACAATCGGCTGTAAGCTGCCCGCATTCTTCGGCATCAGGTACGCTGCCGGACCGGCTACTAATACCAGAACAAGGATGATTATAAACGGGATAAATCCGCGCCCCGTATCGTATTTTTGCAGCCGTACTTTACCACCCGCGTGCTTGCCTGACAGAATCCACAGGCACCAGATCGCGCCCATCAATACCAGAAATACGCCAATCCCTACATACAGCCCCAGACCATAATTTTCCTCGGTAATCATAGTTCCGATATAGCCCAGATCGTCGCCGCCATACCGAAATGCCTTCGCATTCGCCCAGGTGATTCCCGCCATCAGAAGAAAACTGGCTGCCTGCATCACGCGCGCCATCAGCACAACCACGCCGGTTACTCCGGCTGCCGTCACATCCAGCACGGACGGACCGTCATTTGAGTCACTCTGCGTATGCGCCTCACTGCGCTCCGCCGCCCGTCTGGTGCGCTCTGCCTCCCGGGACTGGCGTTCCAGTTCCCGCTGGTGGCTGCGCTCCATCCGATTTTTCTGACGCTCTGAGCGCTCCCGCTCCGACTCCAGAGCATGAAGGCGTTTTTCCATCTGCTTCTGCTGTTTTGCATCCCGCTTATCCTCTTTCGCGCTGGAAGAAGAACGTCTCGCGTCCTGTCGTCTGCGCGATGCCGCTTCACGGTCGCGGCGGGCATCCTCCTGTGCCTGGGATTGGCAGCGTTCATTGTCGCGGCGCTCTTCCTCACGCTTCTGTGCGTCCTGACTCTGGCTGCTCCGCTTTTCCTGACTGTTTCGTTTCGATCCAGAGCCGGATTCCGCCTTTTTCTCATCCGATTCCATCCGAGCTGGATTCCGCTGTTCTGAATCACCGTCGTCATAGCTATTTTCCGGCTTTCTTCCCACCGTTTCCTGTTCTCGGCGTACTGTATCATTTACAAGCGGAGTTCCGCAGTTACTGCAAAAATTTCCAACTGCTTCCTGTCCGCATTTTGGACACTTCATTCTATTTTCTCCTTCCTCCAAACGATTCTTTCCATCCATTTCCGCACTCATTTCTGGCATTTGAAACGCATTTAACCAATGTACATTTTTTTACACAGCCAGAACTTTATTTCCTGTTTCCCATGCCCAGCTGCCAGAACGCCACTGCACTCGCTGCTGCCACGTTGAGCGAATCCACACCGTGTGACATCGGGATTTTCACGGTGTAATCGCACGCCGCGATCGTCGATGCCGCCAACCCGTCACCCTCGGTTCCGAGAATGATTGCTAATTTTTCTTCCTGCGAAAGCGCCGGATCCGCGATACTCACGGAACGGTCACTGAGCGCCATCGCCGCCGTGAGAAATCCCAGCTTCTTAAGCGTTTCCATACTGTTCTCCGCCCAGTCGCCCTTCGGAATGTACGTCCACGGCACCTGAAACACTGTTCCCATACTGACACGGCTTGCGCGGCGGTACAGCGGGTCACTGCATCCCGGTGTCAGAAGCACCGCATCCATAAAGAGCGCCGCCGCTGACCGGAAAATCGCCCCCACATTCGTAGGATTTTCTACATTCTCAAGAATCGCGATCCGTCTGGCACCTGCACAGATTTCCTCGATCCCCGGCATTTTCTTCCGTTTCACCGCACACAGCATCCCGCGCGTCAGTTTAAAGCCGGTCAGGCGCGTCAGCACATCAAATGGTGCCGTAAACACAGGCACTCCCGCACACTCCGGGCGTTCCAGAATCTCCCGCCCTTCTGTCTCAATATGGCGTTCTTCCATCAGAAAAGAAACCGGCTCATATCCCGCGTCGAGCGCCCGCCCGATGACCTTCGGGCTTTCCGCAATGAAAAGACCTTCCTTTGGTTCATTATAATGAAATAACTGCCCCTCGCTCAGCCGGGCGTAGATATCCAGCTCCGGCGCTTCCAGGGTTGTAATTGAAATATGATTCATTCTGCTTTTCACCTTTTTAATATGGTTTTCATGTTCTATCGAGTATACCACATTTCTTACAAAAAGGAAGTGCTGATTATGGACGCTGACATGAAATCATTCCTCTATTCTGCCGCATTCTATCATCCTCTTTCCGATTTCGTTCCTATTTCCATATAAATCTATCTTCGGCAAAAGATTGCGATTTGTCACATTAAAAATGGCAGCAAATAAAACGGTTTCAACAATAAATTTTCCTCTTTCCCCACATCTTTCTGTGACAGCAAATATAGGTTATGCACATTCCTTGAATATTTTCTGTAAGACTCTCGGATTGACTCATGTTTTCCCATTCCGGAAGACTTTATTTCAAAAGCATTTATTTTGCAACACACTTTTTAATGGCATTTTTATGAAATTTAATAAAAAATGCACCTTGGCACATTCTTTATGGAATAATAAAAAAAAGAGCAGCAAAAACTGGATTTACGCTCGTTTGCTACTCGTTTCGGTATTATTATATTTCCTGTTTTAAAAAAAGTCAAACCAAAAAATCACCTGTCGGAAACAGGAATTCTGGTTATTGGTTCACGGGTAGACACTTTGGGAACCGGCACTCCCACTCTCCGCTTCAACGCCTCAATATACAGTCCCGCAAACCGTCCCGGTGTCACGCGATTGTGGGTAATGTAACCGATCTCCATATAATCGTCCACATCAAGCGGAATCGCTACAATATTCGGTCCGTTCAGTTCCTCATTGATGACACCGCTGCAGATCGTATACCCATTCAGCCCGATCAGAAGATTAAACAGGGTCGCGCGGTCGGACACCAGGATGTCCTTGCGGCTGTCCAGCGTGCTGAGGATCTCCTCGGAGAAATAAAAGGAATTGTGCTCGCCCTGCTCATAGGACAGACGCGGATAAGATTCCAAATCCGACAGGGTGATGGAACTGCGGCTTGCAAGCGGATTGGCCGCACCGATAAATACATGCGGTTTTGCCATAAAAAGCCGCGTAAATTTGAGGTCGTGTTCCCGCAGCGTCTTGCGGATCACCGTCTCGTTAAAACGGTTCAGATACAGCACGCCAACCTCGCTCCTAAGTTTCGCCACATCCTCAATCAGCTCATACGTCTGCGTCTCGCGGATACGGAAATCGTACTCTTCTCCGCCGTACTCGCGGATCAGATCGACAAACGCCTCAACGGCAAAGGAATAGTGCTGGGTGGAGACGCAGAACTGGCGTTTCTGCGGCACAGCGCCAAAATAGCGCTCCTCGATCAGGTTTGCCTGCTCGATCACCTGTCTCGCATACCCCAGAAATTCTTCCCCGTCCGGGGAAATCACCACGCCCTTGTTCGTGCGGGTAAACAGGGAAAATCCAATCTCATGCTCCAGTTCCTTAATCGCCGCCGTGAGGCTCGGCTGTGCAATATAAAGTTTTTTTGCCGCCCCGCTGATGGTTCCGGCTGCCGCCACCTCCACCACGTATTTTAACTGAAGTAATGTCATGCCCTGTTCTCCATTCTTACTGATTTTCTGTCATTTCTTTCTGAACCGCATCTGCCACAAAATTACATCAGGCTCAAATCCGCCTCTAACGCACCTAGTCCACAAATTTTTCCGTCTCTTTCAGACGAACCAGCGCTCTCGCCATCGCCGCACGGGTGCTGTAATACTCGGAAATACTCTGTTTCTGGCGCAGCCGCTCTTTCGCACGCTCTAATGCCTCCTGCGCCCGGATCCGGTCGATCTCCTCCGGTTTCTCGATCGTATCTGCCAGCAGCATAACACGGTTGTTGGCGATCTCACAGAAGCCCTGCCCGACGACTGCCGCCTCCCACGGACCATCCTCTGTCGCCTGGAAACGCATTTCTCCCGCTTTGACTGCCACGATCTCGCTCTCATGGTGCGCCATGACAGCCATCTCACCGTCCACCGCCGGAAGGATCAGACAGTGGCAGACTCCCTCATAGAATGTCCGGTTGCTGGATATGATTTTTACATGAAAATCTGCCATCCGTTCCTACGCCTCCTGTTTCTCTAAAGCCTTCGCCTTTGCCACTACATCCTCGATCGTTCCGACATTGAAGAATGCTGCCTCCGGGTACGCATCCATCTCACCATCCAGAATTGCCTTAAAGCCCTTGACGGTATCCTTTAACGGCACATACTTGCCCGGTACACCGGTAAAGTTCTCCGCCACGTGGAACGGCTGGGATAAGAAACGCTGTATCTTTCTTGCGCGGCCGACGGTCAGCTTATCTTCCTCAGACAGCTCGTCCATACCCAGAATTGCAATGATATCCTGCAATTCCTTGTATTTCTGCAAAATCTCCTGCACCCGTCTGGCCGTCTCATAGTGTTCTTCTCCGACCACATCCGGTTCCAGAATACGGGACGAGGATTCCAGCGGATCGACCGCCGGGTAGATACCCTGTTCTACGATCTTTCTGGAAAGAACCGTAGTCGCATCCAGATGGGTAAAGGTAGTCGCCGGTGCCGGATCGGTTAAATCATCCGCCGGTACATAGACTGCCTGGATTGAAGTGACCGAACCATCTTTCGTCGAGGCAATCCGCTCCTGCAGCTCGCCCATCTCATTCGCTAACGTTGGCTGATAACCAACCGCCGACGGCATACGCCCAAGTAGCGCTGAAACCTCCGAACCTGCCTGTACATAACGGAAAATATTATCGATAAATAGTAACACATTCCGGTGCATTTTGTCACGGAAATATTCTGCCATCGTAAGCCCGGTCTCTGCAACTCTCATACGGGCTCCCGGCGGCTCGTTCATCTGTCCAAACACGAGCGCTGTCTTTTCCAGAACACCGGATGCCTTCATCTCACTCCAGAGGTCATTGCCCTCACGGGAACGCTCACCGACACCCGTAAAGATAGAATAACCGCCCTGCTCCATCGCAATATTCCGGATCAGCTCCTGAATCAAGACTGTTTTTCCGACGCCCGCGCCGCCAAACAGACCGACTTTTCCGCCCTTGGAATACGGCGCCAGAAGATCAATAACCTTGATGCCCGTCTCCAGAATCTCCGCGACCGGGCTCTGATCCTCAAATGGCGGCGGATCCCGGTGAATACACCAGTGCTCCTCACCATCCAGCTTTTGTCCTCCATCTACCGTCTCACCTAAAACATTAAACAAACGTCCAAGCGTCTTTTCGCCAACCGGAACGGAAATGCCTTCTCCCGTCGGTGTTACCTTCATGTCACGGCTCAAGCCCTCGCTTGCCGACAGCATGATGCAGCGGACGATATTATTTCCCATGTGCTTGGCAGCTTCCATCACACACGTCTTTCCCTGATTTTCTACTGTGAGCGCGTCCCGGATCTCCGGAAGGGGACCGCTCTCAAATTTCACATCGACAACCGGACCGGAAACCTGGACAATCTTGCCTTCCGGCAGGCTGGTTTCAGTCTTTTTTGTCTCTGCCGCCTGTTCTCCCATCACACTCTCATCTCCTCTTCTCGTTCTCGTCTCTGTGCAGCCGCGCCGCCGCATACTTCGGTGATCTCCTGTGTGATCGCCGCCTGCCGCGCCCGGTTGTACATCGTATTCAAATCTTTTAAAAGTGCATCCGCATTATCCGTCGCCGCATCCATCGCCATCATACGGGCATTCTGCTCGCTGCAGAACGACTCAACCAGCGCGCCGTAGATAAATCCGGCTACATAGTTCGGAACGATCGCATTCATCGCTTCCTCCGGCGTTGGCCGGAGGGAAAACTCCTCCAGCCGCACATCGACCGGAATCGCCATTCCATGCATATCCGGCTTGGTAATCGGAAGCACTCTTTTATCCTTCGCCACACTCTGCATCACATTTTCCATTCTTGTATACAGGACATGGATCTCATCCAAATCACCCGACAAATATCGTTCCAGAAGCATTCCAGCAATCCACCTTGCCCGGTTAAACGTCGGATCCTGCGCCGTATACTGGAAATTTTCTTCAATCGGGATGTGCTGGGAGGCAAAAAACTGCCGCCCCGTCTCACCGATGACAAACAGATGTACCTCGCGGGAAGGATCCTTTAAAAATGTATCCGCCATCTTCATGATATTATGGTTATAAGCACCCGCCAGCCCTTTATCACCGGAAATAACCAGCAGCCCCGTTTTTTTCGACTGGTGTCCTTCTTTTTCAAAATAGGGGCTTTCCATGTTTGGCAGATGCCTCTGGATACGCCGGATGACATTTTGCAATGCATAGAAATACGGCTCCGTCTCTGCCAGTTCTTTTCTGGCTTTCTTTAATTTTGTCGAAGATATCAGGTACATCGCATTCGTGATCTTGCGCGTATCCTGAATACTCCGGATCCGGTTCTGGATCTCTCTGAGTCCTGCCATCTTCCATCACCGCCTTACTGCTTATCCGGTTTTGCATCCGCTGCTGCCTCCGGCGCATTTCCCTGTGCTTTCAGGAATTTTGCCTTGTACTCGCCCACCGCCTTCGCAATCTCTCGCTGGATATCATCGCTGAGTGTCTTCGTCGTGCGGAGTGCATCGCCCACCTGCGGGTAGAAACTTCTCATATATTCGTAGAGCCCGCCCTGGAATTCTTTCAGCTTTTCCTTCGGAATATCTACCAGCAGATGGCTCGTTGCCGCATACAGAATCACAACCTGTTCTTCCATCGAGAGCGGATGCTCAAGCGGCTGTTTTAACAGCTCCATCAGACCGCTGCCGTAGGTAAGCTGTGCCTTAGTTGCCGGATCCAGATCGGAGCTGAACTGTGTAAATACTTCCATCTCGCGGTACTGTGCCAGGTCGATACGTACGCTTCCGGCTGCCTTCTTCATCGCCTTAGTCTGCGCTGCGCCGCCGACACGCGATACCGAAAGCCCTACATTGACCGCCGGGCGCATGCCCTCGAAGAACAGCGAACTTTCCAGGAAAATCTGTCCATCTGTGATGGAAATAACGTTGGTCGGGATATACGCCGACACATCGCCCGCCTGTGTCTCGACAATCGGCAGCGCTGTGATTGAACCACCGCCCAACTCATCCGAAAGCCGCGCCGAGCGCTCCAGCAGACGGGAATGCAGATAGAATACATCGCCCGGATATGCCTCACGTCCCGGAGAACGTTCCATCAGAAGAGACAGTGCACGGTACGCAACCGCGTGTTTCGATAAATCGTCATAGACAATCAGAACATCTTTTCCCTGATGCATGAAATATTCTGCCAGCGCCGTTCCTGCATACGGCGCGATATACTGTAAGGACGCCGGATCACTCGCCGTCGCTGCCAGCACGATGCTGTACTCCATCGCCCCGTGTTTTTCCAGTGTATGAACCAGTCTCGATACCGTTGAAGCCTTCTGACCGATCGCCACATAGATGCAGATCACGTCTTTTCCCTTTTGGTTCAGCATCGTATCCACCGCGATCGAGGTCTTACCGGTCTGGCGGTCGCCAATGATCAGCTCACGCTGTCCGCGTCCGATCGGGAACATCGAATCGATCGAGAGGATACCGGTCTCCATCGGGGTATCAACTGACTGACGCTCGATAATACCCGGCGCCGGTGACTCCACCGGACGGTATCCGGCTGCCTCAATCTCACCTTTATTATCGATCGGATTGCCCAGCGCATCTACAACACGCCCTAAGAATCCCTCGCCAACCGGGATACCTGCCATCTTGCCGGTCCGCATCGCGCGGCTTCCTTCTCCGATGGTGTTCGCATGTCCAAAGAGGATGCAGCCGATCTCCTTCGACCGGATATCCTGTACCATGCCTCTCACATCACCGTCAAACGCCACGATCTCGCCATACATTGCGTGGTCGATTCCATCCACATAGGCGATGCCGTCGCCCACCCGGCTGACCGTACCGATCTCACGGGCTGAAATGTCGATTCCATCCAGATTTCCTTTCAGAATCCCGATGATTCCCTTCTGGGTAAGGAAATCACCCGAATCCGGCTCTTTTACCAGATTCTTTAATTTATCTGCCAGTGCCCGTTTTCTTCCCTCCGTGCTCCAGTCATATTCCTCACTTCCGACCCGGAGGATAAAACCACTTCCAAGCTCCGGCTTTTCTTCCTTCACAATCCGGAGTTCCCGTCCCGGATATTTCTCCGAGAGAAATTTCCGGATTCCAGCTGCCTGTTTTTCATCCGGCTCTTTGACATATTCCAGCACACAGCGCAGATATTTATCCGGCTTTTCAAACGTCTCCGCTTCCTTAATCAGATCCGGCATCATTTTCATTGTCTGATCCTGTGCCAGCACCTCGATGATTCCCCGGACTGCCAGCGGAAACAGGCTACGAACCAGATCTTCCCGCTTCTCACGGGTCAAATCCGGATTTTCAAGCTCTGCCGGAAGCTGCGGTGTCGCAGCCAGTATCTCAGCCGCATGCTGCAGATCATCGACAGAAATCTTCTGCCTCTTTATTTCTTGTAAATAGACATCAAGTTTCTTCATTCTCCGTCGTACCCGCTTTCTTCAAAAACTCATCATAAAGAGCGCTGTCATCCGACTTCTTGTTCATCGAACCAGCCGCCGCGTCCAGAACCAGTGACAAAATTTCATGCTTCGCCTGTTCGAGCATCTTATCCTTCTCCCGGCGTGCATCCTCGCCCGCCTTACGGATGACCTTATCTGCCTCTTTCTGGGCGTTTTCAATCAGCTGGCGTCCTTCCTCACGTGCACTCGCACGCGCCGCATCCAGCACCTTGTTTTTCTCTACTTCTATTTCATCCTGGCAGGCTGCGTATTTCTCTTTCTCCGCCTGCGCTTCTTCCTGCATCTTTTTCGCCTCATCATACTTTTCCTGAATGGCTGCATTCCGTTTATCGATCACTTTGTTGATCGGCTTAAAGAGGAAAATACGGATAATTGCATACCAGATTAAAAGGTTGATGATCGTAAAAACCAGGTTGATGTCCAACCGTAACATAGCCTTGCCCCACCTTTCGTTTTCTATCGTATCAGCTTAAAAGAATAATAATCAAAAGGGCAATAACGAAACCATAAATAGCAGTTGCCTCGGCAAGTGCCGCACCTAACAATAGAATCTTTGTGATTTTTCCCTCTGCCTCCGGCTGTCTTGCGACTGCCTCAGTCGCCTTAGATGTGGCGATTCCGATACCAATTCCGGCTCCTGCGCCTGCAAGAACTGCCAGACCTGCTCCGATTGCAATGATTGTACCCATAATAAAGTCTCCTTTTTGTAATTTTCTATTTCTCTTCTATTACTCGATTGATTCCTTGATAAAAAGCCCTGTCAGAAAGACAAATACATACGCCTGAATCAGACCGTCAAAAATATCAAAGTAAGCGCTGAACAATACCGGAAGCCCTACCGGAAGGATGTATTCAATCAATTTCATGATGACGAACGCGCCCAGCACGTTTCCGAACAGTCGCATACACAGCGACAACGGTTTGATAAATACCTCCATGATATTGATCGGTGTCACGATGGCGATCGGCTCTGTAAAGCTCTTTAACCATCCTTTTAAACCTTTGACCCGAATCCCTGCTGTCTCAATCAGCACAATACTCATCAGCGCCAGTGCTGCCGTGACGTTCAAATCCTTGGTTGGCGGCTTGAATCCCAGTATACCAAGCAGGTTCGCCACGCCCAGATACATCAGCACGGATGTCAGATACGGCGCATAGCCTTTTCCTTCCTCTCCGAGGATTCCCTCGCCAATGCCCTGCAGCCACGTAACAGCGTTCTCCAGAAGGAGCTGTCCGCGTCCGGGATGTTCAACTTTCAGACCGTGCGTCACAATCAGTGAAACCACGAGCACCACTGCCATCATGATCCATGTAACCACAACGGATTCTGATATGCCGATCCCGCCAATTGTAAAGGCTGTCTCACAGTTCAATTCCTTGATCAGGGTCGCACCCAGATCTCCCATACTGTCACTTCCTCTCTCCGGGTTGTTCTCCCGCGGCTGCCCCGGCTATTTTTTTCATTTCCCGATGCCGCCACGTGTTCTAGTTACTGTTCACGCATACGTGCCCAGTAACGTTTTCTCCTGTGTCTCCACATTCTTCCCGTCTGTTCCCGATCTTACTCCCGGAAACACAAATGGTAAAATTATATTTTTTTCCTATATCCATAGATAAAATGAATGGTGATAGTTATTGGTAATCGTTATTGTGGCTGGACATTTCTGGAAAAATACGATAAAGTGTGACTATATTTGGTAAATACACATACAGATATAAAATCAGATAAACACTGTTTCAATCAGGCAGAAACAGTCCGGCATACAGAAAGGATTTCAACTACATACATGGATATCAGTTTCGACTACTACAAGGTTTTCTATGAGGTGGCTCGATGCCAGAATATTACCCAGGCGGCTTTGAATCTCTGCCTCACGCAGCCAACCGTAACAAAATACATTCATAATTTAGAAGATATGCTTCAGTGCAAACTTTTCAACCGCTCCCAAAAAGGCGTGACCCTGACCGATGAAGGGCGGATCCTGTTCCGCCAGATCAACCGTCCCTGCCAGCAGATGGGACGAGCGGAAGAGCTTTTAAAAGAATACACGAACAGTCAGAGCGGCAAGGTTTCGATCGGTGCGAGCGAGCTGACAATGCGCTTCTTTCTGCTTCCTTATATTGAACAATTTCAGCAGCGTTTTCCGAATGTGACCGTGCAGATTCATTCCAACTCTGCGCCGATCACCGCTTCTTCCTTAAAGGCCGGGGAAAATGACTTTGCCGTCATCATTTCTCCGATCCACGAGATCATGAAGGATCTGGATCTGGTTCACGTGATGCCGGTTGCCGAGTTCCAGGACATCGTCATCGCCGGAAACCGTTTTTCCGAGCTGCAAAACCGCACACTCTCCCTTGAAGAGCTTTGTATGCACCCACTTGTCAGCATGGAATCCGGCACAACGACGCGGCTTTTTTGGGACAATCTCTTTGAGGAACAGGGGCTGGATCTGCGCCCGAGCATCGAAGTTTCTTCCAACGACCTGATCGCCCCGACCGTCTCCCACAATCTGGGAATCGGCTTTGTTCCCTCGGAATTTGCCCGGAACTACCTGCTCAACTACCGCGTGTTCCAGCTTCACCTAAATATCCCTATCCCGAAGCGCCAGATCCTCGTCCTGCAAAACCCGATGCGCCCGCTGACGCCGGCGGCACAGGCATTTCTGGATATGCTGAAACAGCCGGTGCAGGAAAGTATAGGGAATGAACAGCCGGTCTTGTTACACCCATAGGGATTTTCGCTAAAAATACCCTGTCGGTCGGATTTTAATGCTCCTGACAGGGTATTTTTGTTTGTAATCTACAAGCTTCTAACCTCTTCATATAAATGAAAGTGATTTTTTCTAAATTCCAGAAGCCCTTCCCGCTGCATTTTCCCCAGCTCTGCCGACAACGCCGACCGGTCCACACCCAGATAGTCGGCGAGCTGCTGGCGGTTGAATGGGATATCAAATCTCTCGCTCTCATTTTTTACCGCCTGATCGGAGAGGTACGACAGAAGCCGTCCCCGGATGGATTTCGACGATGTATTGAAGATCCGGCGGGACAGCTGCAAGTTTTTCTGCGCCGAGATTGCAAGCAGGTTGCGGATAAGCTGCGTGTGATGTCCGCAAGAATTGGGACACTGCGACAGCATTTTTCCAACATTTAAAAACAGCACTTCCGTCACCTCCGCTGCAAACACATCGACCAGCAGCTTTTCCCCCGGCACGCACGCATATGTCTCCGCAAAAATCTGTCCCGGTTCTACCCGGTCCAGAATGCTGCGGTTACCCCACAGATCATCGTTGACAATCATCACACTTCCGTGCATCACCACACCCAGAGATGTGACCGTATTCCCCGCGCGATAAATCATTTCTTCTTTTTCATAACTGCGTTCCTCCGCCCCCAGACAGGACAGCATCTCCCCGATTCCGGATTCGCCCGCGCCTCGAAACAGGGGGCTGCGGCTTAGAAGCTGCATTTCGAAGGGAGTTAAATTCAGGCTGGCGCCCGTTTTATAGTTTGATGCCATATAGATGTTGACCTTTCTGTTTTAACTAAGTGTTCTTATTATATCAAATATTTTTATATTTTTCTGCAATCTGATTTCCCGTTCTTGCACATCCATACAACTTCTGCGATAATAGAAACATTCCTATATCAAATGAAGCTTTAAACCAGGAGATTTATCGGACAGGATATTTACATAAAGAGGAGACTTTCAAATGATCGAGCCAAACCAGCTTCTTCAGACATATATCCGCCAGTATCAGGCGGCAAGCAAGAAAAAAAGAAAGACCAGTTCCCGCCCCCGCGATCTGAACGAGCGGACGAACCGGCTGTTAAAAACATTGAAACGCACCAAACCGACGCAGGTCACCAGCCTCTCGCTGGAGGAATGGCACCGCCAAATCAAAAATCTGGCTTATTTTGCGTACCGTTCGCACAACGATGCTGTCACAAAGCTCATTGAAAGCAGCCTGCTGCCACAGCTCATCCGCCTGGATGAGGCAATGTTTCTGCCTGCCCAGCGCGATGATATTTCCGTGGATTTTCTGAATTATCTGGAAACAGAACTGGATGGTCAGCTCTGTACGCAGACACTTCTGGAGCTTTACCAGATCTATAAGCGCTACGTCATCCAGTATAAAATCATGGATCTCGTCCCATCCCGTCCAGAGCTGGAATTTCCGGAGACTATGGCAATGAACCGCCGTTTCATTCTCCACATCGGACCGACCAACAGCGGCAAGACATTTCACGCGCTGGAACGCTTAAAAACAGCAAAAACGGGCACTTACCTCGGTCCGCTGCGCCTTCTGGCACTTGAGGTATATGAAAAAATGCACGACTGCGGCGTCCCCAGCACCATGCTGACCGGTCAGGAGTGTATCGCCGACGATGACAGCCGGATCACAGCTTCGACGATCGAGATGGCAGATTTCTCAGAGGAATACGATATTGCCGTGATTGATGAGGCGCAGCTGACCGCCGATCCAGACCGCGGGCATTGCTGGACAAAGGCGATTCTGGGGCTGAAAGCCCACGAAATCCATGTCTGCATGAGTCCCGCCGCTGAATCTGCTGTCACACACCTGATCCATCTATGCGGCGACAGCCTTGCCATCTGCCGTTATCAGCGCAAAACTGCACTCATCTGTGAGGACACGCCATTTTCCTTCCCGGAAAGTGTTCTTCCCGGCGATGCACTCGTCGTATTTTCCAAAAAATCCGTGCTGGATGTGGCGGGACGTCTGGAAGAAGAAGGTATCAAGGCAAGTGTTATATACGGAAGCCTGCCGCCGGAGATCCGTCGCCGCCAGATGCAGCTTTTTACCAGCGGCAAAACCAAGGTGGTCGTCGCCACCGACGCGATCGGCATGGGACTCAACCTGCCTGTCCGGCGTATCGTATTTGTCCAGACTCAGAAATTTGACGGCACCACCCGGCGCGGTCTGTCCGTACCGGAGATCAAGCAGATCGCCGGACGCGCCGGACGCTTCGGACTCTTTGACACCGGCTACGTCAATGCGATGGGGCAGGAATCCCTCGATTATATCCGGGAACAGCTTACTCAGGAGGAGGAACCGATCGAAAAAGTCAGCCTCGGTTTCCCGCAGATTCTCCTCGATCTGGACGAGCCGCTGGACGTTATCATCAAAGTCTGGAAATCCGTTGAGCCGACGCCTCCGTTTGAAAAGGTCAGCGTCGATGAGATTTTAAGCCTTTATGCGCAGGCAGAACGCCACAGAGACGATATCTACGGATTCGATGACAAACGGATTCTCTACCGCATGATCAGCTGTCCCATCGATATCAAGGATCATCAGGTTGTCCTGCAATGGCTGCGCTACTGCAAGGATTACCCGGCGGACAAACGCCTGAAACACCCGGACAAAGGCGCCGGTTCCAAGCTGGGGCTGCAGAAATACGAAACGTATTACCGCAAGCTCGACCTCTACTACCAGTTCTCCCACCGTTTTGACAAGATCATCGACGAGGACTGGCTCGAACAGGAACGCAGCCGCACTGAGGGTACGATCATGCGGTATTTGTCCAAGGGCAAAAAAAGCTACATCGCCCGCTGCCAGCGCTGCGGACGGATACTGCCGGTTGGATATCCGTTTAAGATTTGTGAGCCGTGTTTTCATCACAGTTCCATTATCGATTAGCCCCTGATTTTACCGTTTTATTTTCCGGCTGTTCAACACCACCAATGCTGTGAAAATCAAAAGAATGCCCAGCACATTTTCAACCCGCAGCATTTCTCCAAATACCACAATCCCAGCCACAGCTGCCACCATCGGCTCAGCAAACGCCAGAACCGAAGCTTTTCCTGCCTCCATCTGGCGGAGTCCCAGTGTGTAGCTTATAAACGGAAAAAAGGTAGATACAAGCCCCAGCGCCAGCCCTTTGCCAAGAAGCGCCGGAGAGGTCATCAAGCTCGAAAACACCTCCGGTAATTTTACAAAGGGAATCAGGGTGATGGTTACAGCCATAAAAAAGCTTTATTCTGAGGTGATGATATGATAACGGAAGATGCCATGACGACATGGGGGATACTGTTTCGGGGCAGCGCATGACGCGCTGCCTATTTTTTCGAATTTATGCTATAATACAGAAAGAGGGAATCAAATTTTAGGAAAACAAGGAGAATTTCAATATGTATGATGTGTTAATTATCGGCGCCGGTCCCGGCGGTATCTTTTCTGCCTATGAGCTGATGGAACGTAAACCGGATTTAAAGATCGCTGTTTTTGAGGTAGGACATCCGCTGGAGCACCGTAAATGTCCCATTGATGGTGATAAAATCAAGTCCTGTATTCACTGCAAATGCTGCTCCATCATGAGTGGATTCGGCGGAGCCGGTGCATTTTCTGATGGAAAATACAACATTACCAATGATTTCGGCGGCACTCTCTATGAGTATATCGGAAAAAAGACAGCCATTGAACTGATGGAATATGTGGATGGAATCAATCTCCGTTTTGGCGGGGAGGGCACGAAGCTGTATTCCACTGCGGGAACAAAATTCAAGAAAACCTGTATGCAGCACGGTCTGCATCTTCTGGATGCTTCGGTCCGCCATCTGGGTACGGATATTAATTATATTGTTCTGGAGCACCTCTATGATCATCTGAAGAATAAGGTGGATTTCTATTTTGACTGTGCCATCGAAACCGTGGAGAAAACGGAGAAGGGTTACAAGGTTTACAGCGATGATACAACCTTTGAGGGTACGAAATGTATCATTTCCGCCGGCCGAAGCGGCAGTAAGTGGATGCAGAAGGTATGCAAGGACCTGGATATCCATACGAATTCCAACCGTGTGGATCTGGGTGTCCGGGTTGAACTGCCGGCTGAGATCTTTTCGGATCTTACAGATGAACTCTATGAGAGCAAGATCGTGTATCGTACGGAAAAATACGAGGATTACGTGCGCACCTTCTGTATGAATCCCAAGGGAGCTGTGGTAAATGAGAATACCAACGGCATCGTAACGGTAAATGGTCACAGCTACGAGGATCCTGCAAAGCAGACCCATAACACGAACTTTGCCCTTCTGGTAGCGAAACATTTTTCAGAGCCCTTCAAGAATTCCAATGAATATGGAGAGAGTATTGCAAAACTCAGCAACATGCTGGGCGGTGGCGTAATTGTGCAGCGTTTTGGAGACCTGATCCGTGGAAAAAGAAGCACGCAGCAGCGAATCAATGAATCTTTTACGGTTCCAACCCTCAATGCGGCTGCCGGTGATCTGAGCCTGGTTCTCCCAAAACGGATTCTGGACGGTATTATCGAGATGATTTATGCCCTGGATAAGGTGGCACCGGGTACGGCGAATGATGACACGCTTCTCTATGGAGTGGAGGTAAAATTCTACAACATGGAGGTGGAAGTGGATCACAACCTGATGACCTGTCATGATGGACTCTACGTCATCGGTGACGGCAGCGGTATTACCCATTCCCTTTCCCATGCATCTGCCAGCGGTGTCTATGTGGCACGGCAAATCGCGGAGGCAATTTAATAATAAACGGTCAGAAATGTCTATTAAAAATGGATAAGATGCAGCCCCTATCGTCTGCCATCTTATCCATCTCATTTCACTTCTTTAGCTTACCAACATCTCATTCAGATGCATTTTCCTTGATTCCCACTCAGATCCCCAACTTCCGAAACAACGCATACAATTCTTCTGCCTCGTCCATCGAAGGTTTCCATCCATATTGTTTCAAATCGACGCGGTCGCCGTCCTCGGTGGAGTCCACCCGTATTCCATCCTGTTCCAGCAGTTTTTTCTGCTGTCCCGGATAGTCGAATGCCGCCGCGCCGCTTAGAAAGCCCTTGGAATTAATCACCCTGAATGCCGGGACATCGCCCAGGCGGTTGGTGCGGAGTGCATATCCCACCTGGCGGGAATGGCGCGGCGCACCGCACAGGAGCGCGACCTGACCGTAAGTCGTCACGCAGCCGTCCGGAATGCGCCTAAATACTTCTTCCATTCTCCGATAGATGTCCATAATTATTTCCCCAGCACCTCGTCCGCATGATCAAGTGCTGCCTCGATATTCGGGCAGAAATGATCGCGTCCGATCATATCCACAAATCCTGCCTTCTCCATCACGTGCATCGGCTGCTCGTTGACATGGGACAAAATCAATGTAACGCCGTTCTTCTGGCAGCGCTCATAGAGGGCAACCATCGAATTCATCGCTGTACTGTCAACCGCCGGAACGGCACGCATACGAAGAACCAGGCATTTCGTCTCCTCGCGGGTTTCAATCTGGTTGATGCGGTCTGCTGCACCGAAGAACAGCGGTCCCGTAATCTCATAAACAGCCAGTTCTCTCGGAATCTCCCGCAAACGTGCCTGTTCTTTCATGGCTGCTTCTTCATCTTCTGCAGCTGCCGCTAAGAGCTGTGCCTCTTCCACTGAAAGCTCTTTTCCGGCTTTTTTCGCTTTTCTTACTTCCTGCTCTTTGCGCTTCTGCTCCTCTACTTCTTCGACATAGAGCCAGCTTCTGACGCCCGTCTCATCGCTCATCCGCTTCATAAACAGCAGGCAGGATAACAGCATACCGATCTCGATCGCTACAACCAGATCGAAGATAACGGTTAAGAAGAAGGTCATCACCAGAACCGCAATATCACTCTTCGGAGCCGTCTTGGTCAGACGGACGAAGGTTCTCCACTGACACATATTGTAGGCAACCATAAACAAGATTGCCGCGATGGTCGGCATCGGGATCCAGCTTGCACACGGCATCAGAACTACCAGAATCAGAAGCAGGACAACCGCATGAACCATGCCTGCAACCGGGGTACGGCCGCCATTTTTGACATTGGCTGCGGTACGCGCGATCGCGCCCGTCGCCGGAATACCGCCAAACAGGGCGGAAATAATATTACCCGCGCCCTGTGCCACCAGCTCCGTGTTGGAACGGTGTTTTCCGCCGATCATGCCGTCCGCTACCACGCAGGAAAGCAGAGACTCAATCGCCGCCAGAACTGCAATCGTAAACGCATCCGACAGGGAACCCTGAATCACATCGTAGCTGAACACCGGCAGACGGAACGCCGGAAGCTTGTTGCTGACCGTGTAAAGGTCGCCGATCGTATTCACATGCAGCGGCAGGAATTTTACCATTAAAATACCTGCAATAACCGCTACCAGCGATCCCGGAATTTTTTCCGTGATCATCGGCATCACGATCAGAATCGCCAGACACACCACGCCGACGATGATCGCGTGCAGGTTGACACTTCCGAATCCAGCCGCGAACGCTTTCAGCTTCTGCATCGTCTCGATCGTCTCCATGCCTGCCGGATAGGTTACGCCAAAGAAATCCTTCAACTGACCGATGACGATCGTCACCGCGATACCGGAGGTAAAGCCGGTCGTGATTGTAAACGGAATAAACTTAATCAGTGAACCAAAATGGCAGAATCCCATGATAACTAGGATGATACCTGCCATGATCGTCGCAACTGCCAGTCCTTCCACGCCGCTCTTCGCCACGATACCTGCCACGATCGTTGCAAATGCCGCCGTTGGACCTGCAATCTGTACCTGGCTGCCCCCTAAAAATGAGATCACAAATCCGGCTGCAATCGCCGTGTAGATACCCTGTTCCGGACCTACCCCCGAAGCCAGCGCCAGCGCGATCGAAAGCGGCAGCGCGATGATCGCCACGATGATACCCGCTACCACATCTGACATCAGCTGTGCGCCGGAATACTTCTTCAATGTTGTAAACAACATTGGACGTATTTTTTCCATACCCAAAACTCTCCCTTTTTCTTCCCAATTTAAATAAAAAGTAATTGCCAGCCCTAAAAAGAACCGACAATTACCTATTATACAGCAAAATAAGGGTGTGTCCAGTTTTTTCGAAGTTTTAACACAGGAATGCTTCCGACTTGTTACTGGGCACGTATGCGTAAACAGTAACTCAGACTTCTAGATAAGCAGTTGTTAAATTTCTTAGTTGTGATTTTTTTGTCAAAATGACGGATTTGTAAAATTTCTGTCACAAACTTCCGGCTATTTTTTCGATTGACTTTCCTTCAAAAAAGTCTATAATTCGTACTTGTAAAAAGCATTGAGCAGGACACGATTTCCAATTTTCCACGTTTTCAGAGAGCTGTCGGGCGATGAAAGACAGTAACGCCGATGGAAGTTATCCCCTGTGAGCTGACCGAACAAACGCATGTAGGATACCAGTAGTCCGGTCCGGATTCCTACCGTTAAAGAGGAACATATTCAGAATGATGGATATGGCTGAGAGATCGGCTTTACAGCCGGTAAAAGAAGTGGTACCGCGGATGCTTATGCCTCCGTCTTCTTGAACTTTTAAAAGTTTCAGGAGGACGGAGGCTTTTTTGTTTCCCCGCTCCCGAAACTCCGGCAAACTGCCGGGACACTAAAAACCATTTGACCTATGGGAATGGAGGTATCTTTATGAACACATTAGTTATCGTAGTTATCGCAGCCTGTTGTCTGGCGGCTGGTTATCTGCTCTACGGCAGATGGCTCGCCCATAAATGGGGCATTGATCCAAACGCCAAAACACCGGCCGTCACAAAAGAAGATGGTCAGGACTATGTTCCGACCGATGGCTGGGTTGTATTTGCCCACCAGTTTTCATCCATCGCCGGTGCCGGTCCTGTCACCGGTGCTATTCAGGCGGCTGTCTTTGGATGGGTTCCGGTCTTTCTCTGGATCATCCTCGGCGGCATCTTCTTCGGCGCTGTTACCGATTTTGGTGCCCTGTACGCCAGCGTTAAAAATGAAGGCAAATCGATGGGACTTCTGATTGAACAGTACATCGGCAAAACCGGTAAAAAGCTGTTCCTCCTGTTCTGCTGGCTCTTTACTTTAATTGTAACCGCCGCTTTTGCCGACATGGTTGCTGGTACATTCAATGCATATGAGACGGTAGACGGCGTGACCAGCTTATCCGCCGCCGCAACTGTCAACGGCGCAGCCGGAAGCATTTCCCTTCTGTTCATTGCCTTTGCCGTTGTATTTGGACTGATTCAGAAAAAGGCTCAGTTCCATGGCTGGAAACAGACCTTGCTCGGACTTGTCTGCACGGTAGCTGCTTTCGTCATCGGCATGAACTGCCCGCTCATTACCACCAAGGCGAACTGGTCCTACATGGTATTCGCTTACATTTTCCTCGCAGCCGTTCTTCCGATGTGGCTTTTGATGGAACCGCGTGACCTGATGACAACCTTTATGTTTGCCGGTATGATTATCGGTGCCGTCGTTGGACTGCTTGTCGCACATCCGGCAATGAACCTGGCGCCTTACACTGGTTTCCACAATGAGAAATCCGGTGACCTGTTCCCGATTTTGTTTGTAACCGTTGCCTGCGGCGCCGTATCCGGTTTCCACAGCCTGGTTTCCTCGGGTACTTCCTCCAAGGCAATCACCAATGAAAAGGATATGCCGAAAGTTGGCTTCGGCGCTATGCTTTTGGAAAGTTTACTGGCTGTCCTGGCTCTGTGCGTTGCCGGTGCTGCCGCTTCCGCTGATGGCACGCCTGCAACCGGTACTCCGTTTGCTATCTTCTCCTCCGGTGTTGCCGGATTCCTGGAGATGTTCGGAATCCCGGTTTACGCTGCCCAGTGCTTTATGACGATGTGCGTCTCCGCACTTGCCCTGACAAGCCTGGATTCCGTTGCACGTATCGGACGTATGTCCTTCCAGGAGCTGTTCAGTGTCGATGACATGGAACACGCCGAAGGATGGAGAAAACTTCTCTGCAACAAATATTTTGCAACTGTTATCACCTTGGTATGCGGCTACATTTTAACCCAGATTGGCTACTCCAACATCTGGCCGCTGTTTGGCAGCGCCAACCAGCTGTTAAGCGCCCTGGTTCTCATCACCCTGTGCGTCTTCTTACGCGTCACCGGCCGCGAAAACCGCACGCTGCTGGTTCCGCTGGTTGTTATGCTGTGCGTTACCTTTACCGCACTCGTTGAGCGCTGCATCGCTCTGGTAAAGGCTTACAATGCCGGAACTGCTGTCTTTATGGTAGAAGGACTGCAGCTTATCATCGCGGTTCTGCTGATGGTTTTAGGTGTGATTATTGTGGTTCATTCCGGTAAAGTACTGTTTTCGAAATCAACTGCTTCGATGGCAGAGAACAATAAAAAATCTGAAATGAATAAACCGGCGCATTGCTAATGATTTCATCAAAATCAAATTATAACCCGACTATAGGTGCCAAAAAGGGAGTCTCTCGCTCACGGAAAGAGACTCCCTTTTTGGTATTTTTTAATTCTCTTGATAACCACTCTGCTACTATATGATGCCAACTCTTCACTTCTGAATCTTTCTCACCGCGAATAATTGGCACTTTTGTTACTGTTCACGCATACGAGCCCAGTAACGCACTTTTTTCTATTCTTTCATCTTTTCTCAAATTTCTCTGGTATTTCCCCTGCATTTCGTCTATAATAGGAAGCAAATTTTTCAACCGAGCACAGCGCTGACAGGCGTTGTATCAGACAGGAGGAGACATGGATATTGTATGTTTAGATCTAGAAGGTGTATTAGTGCCGGAAATCTGGATCGCATTTGCTGAAGAAACCGGAATCCCAGAGTTAAAACGCACCACCCGCGATGAGCCGGATTATAACAAACTGATGAATTACCGTTTAAACATCCTGCGCGAGCACGGACTGGGACTCAAGGAAATTCAGGAAACGATCTCTAAAATTGATCCGCTTCCGGGCGCAAGGGAGTTTTTAGACAAATTAAAAGAAATTACTCAGGTAATCATCATCAGCGATACCTTCTCCCAGTTTGCCGGACCTCTGATGAAGAAACTTGGCTATCCGACCATCTTCTGCAACTCTCTGGTTGTCAGCGAAAATGGTGAGATTACCGATTTTAAGATGCGCTGTGAGAAATCCAAATATACAACCGTCAAAGCACTCCAGTCCTGCGGCTTCGAGACGATCGCCAGCGGCGACAGCCACAACGACCTCGCCATGATTGAGGCAAGCAAGGCGGGCTTCCTCTTCCGCACGACGGAGGAGATCAAGGCAGAATATCCGCAGATTCCGGCCTATGAGACGTATGATGAGCTGTTAGAAGCGATTAAAAAGGTATTAGCGTAAACATTCCGTATTTTCATAATTGCATATGCAATCGTAAAAGCAGCCCCCGGAATCCACACTCCGGGAGCTGCTTTTCAATCGTTTATCCTCTCAAATGTTCACTGATTATTTTTCAATAAATAACTGTTTTACATCAAATGCCTCGTCGATCATGCCGGATTCATACATGAAATCAGCGGTCTTCTGGAAGCCTTCTTTGTCATCATCTGTGATCTCGGTAGAGAAATCATAGAGATCGTACATGCTTTTGACTGCATCGGTGTCCAGATCCAGCTCATCGGCTACGATCTGCATCGTCTCATCCGGTTTTTCTTCCATGAAATCAGCAATCTCGGTCTGTGCTTCTTCCAGCTTCTCGATGATCTCCGGGTGCTCGTCATAGAATTTCTGCGTCACTGCCACTGCAATGATCGCCTTAATCAGGCCTTCGCCGTCGGCTACCAGGTGGTAACCCTGCTTCCCTGCATTGTAAGCAGTTGCGCCAGCAACCAGAGCCACGTCTACACTGCCGCCGTCCAGACCTGCTTTTGCATCCGGGATCGACATATTGACATAGTTGACATCGTCGATCGTCATGCCAGCCGTTGCCAGATAGGAAACGAGAAGCTCATGCAGGTTGGTTCCGGTCGGTCCTGCGATTGTCTTTCCTCTCAGGCTTTCCGGCGTCGTCAGGGACTCATCCTTAGAATACATACAGAATGCCTTCGGAGAACGGCTGTACATATTTAATACCTTGATATCCGCTCCATTTGCTGCAGACAGAATCACCGAAGTACCGCCAACCGCATACAAAACCTGCACATCGCCGGAAGCCAGCGCCTGTGTCTGATCTGCCCCGGAGGTCAGCTCCGCATAATCAACCTCAATCCCCATATCGCCAAATGTTTTTTCAAAAATACCCTGATTTTTTTCGATGATCGTCGGCACATTGAGCGGAGAAGTTACATACGTAAAGGTCAGCTTATCCAGATCAGATTCTTTCGCTGTCTCCTCCTCGGCTGCCGCCTCCTCTGCGCTGGTTTCTGCCTCTGCCTGCGTGCTCTCAGCCGCATCTTTTGTACCGGAGCAGCCTGCCAGGGAAGCTGCGGTAAGGCAGAGTGCCATTCCCATTGCCATCCATCGTTTCATCATAATCGTTCCTCCTCTAAATAAAATGTAAATTATTTATAATATCCCTTTTCAGGGTTATCATCTCATCCTCCAAAAGATTCCTCTCTTCCTGCGGTGCCTTGACCTCATAGAGCGCCTTGACCATGCCCTTTTCAATGACCGCAATCTGGCTTCCCAGAATCAGTGCCTCATCGATGCTGTGCGTCACAAACAGAATGCTCGCACTGCGCTCCTGCTGGACGCGCAGAAGCTCTTTCTGCATCTGTTCCCTTGTAAAATAGTCAAGCGCGGCAAACGGCTCATCCATCATGATAAAGGTCGGCTCATACGCCAGCGCCCGCGCGATCGCCGCCCGCTGCTGCATTCCGCCGGAGAGCTGTGCCGGATATGCTTTTTCAAATCCAGATAATCCGACCGTGCGGATAACCGCCTCTATTTTCCCCGGATCTGTCTCCTTTTTTGAAAGCCCGAACACCACATTTTCCCAGACGGTCAGCCACGGCATGAGGCGCGGTTCCTGAAAGACAAATGCCGTCTTGTGGGCGCTCTCCCAGCGGATCTCTCCGCTGTCCGCCGTCTCCAGTCCTCCGGTCAGCCGCAGAAGCGTCGTTTTCCCGCATCCGCTCTGCCCCAGAATCACGGTGATTCTCCCCGCCGGAAGCGACAGGTTGATCCCGTTTAAAACGGGAATCTCCCGGTTATCCACCCGGTATGTTTTATGAATATCAATCAGTTCAATTCCAGCCATTTTCCCCGGATCCTTTCAGCACAAATCCTATCATCCATCCAAACAGGCGGTCCGTCACATATCCGACTGCCCCGATCACCAGAATCCCCACGATCACCTTGTCGGTCCGCGACATCTGCTGTGCAAATAAAATCATATGTCCAAGCCCGGTGGACGCCGCCACCATCTCCGCACCGATAATGGCGCGCCAGCTATAGCCAAGCCCGATCCGCATTCCGACCAGAATATCTGCCATCGCATAGGGCAGAATGATGCGGAAAAATTTGCGGCGCTTCGAGTAGCCGAACATATCGCCCACTTCCAGAAGTTTCGAATCGCACCCGGTAAATCCCTTCACGATATTTAAGTACATCGGGAAAAAGGACGCCAGCACAATAATCACCGTCTTCGTCGTCTCTCCGATTCCGCACCAGAGAATCAGCAGCGGAATCATGCTGAGCGGCGGGACATTGCGGAAAAACTGCACAATATACTCATAGTAAACGCTGCTGCCCGGAAACATCGCCCGGAACATTCCCAGCACAAAGGCAAACAGGAACGCAATCGCAAATCCCTTCATGACACGCAGGAAACTGATTGAAACATCCCGCCACAGTTCCCCGGTTTTCACCATTTTTAAAAAGCTCGTCCACACCCGCGCCGGGGACGGCAGCACATACGCACTGACCATCTCCATGCGGCAGACCAAATACCAGATCAGAAATACCGCTCCGATTCCCAGCGCCGCACCGAAGTATTTCTGCCAATTATCCTTGAATTTCTTCGTTTCTTTCATTCTTCCCATTCTTTTGCCGCAATTCATGCATTTTCCGCTTCTTCAAGCGTTTTCCATGAAGCGCAACTTTCTCTCACTCTGTCTGCACGCCATCCCCGTGATGGCATCCATCCTTACAATACAAAAGTTCCAGCAGATCCGCCTGCTTCCAGCTTCCGCTCTCCACATATGCCCGGATTTTCTCCGGACTGCTGACACTCTCTACCTTCGCCGCCTGTCCATCTTTCCGGCAGATTCCCGCAAAATACCCCGGCGGAATCGGGCTGTCTTCGATCGCCCGGACGCACACCTCACCGCCCGCCAGACGATTCCATGCGATAAACCGCGTATTCTCAAGTCCCAGCGAATTTCCAAGCACCGCAAGACTCTGGCATGGCGTCGTGATGATCTTCTCCCCATCCGCCAGATCCGGACGCGTGCTTAATTCCCGCGCACAGTGAAGTAAAATCGGCTCGATCGGGGCAACTTTCAGGTTTTCAATTCCAGATTCGTTTTCCGGCTCCTTCTGTATCTCTTCAAGCAGCCGAATCGCCTCCGGACAGCGCGCATCCGCAAGCGTCACGCCCGCCCGCAGACTAGCTTCATATCTTTCCCGGACGATCCGTCCCCAATCGCCCCGGCACTCGACCCGCGTCAGACCATGCCGTTCTAAAAAACGCTTCAGCGAATCTTCCTCACACATCCCGGCAGAAACCGGATTTATCCACAAATACTGCATTGTTTCTCCACTCTATCCAATCAGGCTGCCTAACTTTCACACCTATGCACCTAATTTACTGCGTTTTCACGTTCCCTGCAAGTTAGTTTTTTCTAACTAGCTTATCATAGCAAAAAATCGATATATTGTCCAGTTTTGATTGTAAACTTTTACAATTTTATAAGTTGACACTAGCCGGTAAAAATGATAAAATCGGTTTTAATAGTTCCTATTTTCCTACATCTTTAATAGGTTTTATTCCGAACAGATTCCTGTTTTTATTGAATCCTATAAAAAAAGCAGTCGGACAGGGCATCAAGGATACAATTCAGGCGATCGAAAATGCCGGATATACCTATGAGATCGAGTCGGATGACCGTGAAGAATAATGGGACGCATTTTTCTATAAAAAAGGTTTTAACCAATTCTCGCACTTTCCGTGAAAATCGGCTAAAACCATTTTTCATTACAGCATATTAATAAACCCGGTCGATACCAGGAAAAGAACCAGCATGACAGCTGGCACAATATACCGGATTAAGAAGCTGTACATACCTGCTCTTGAAAAATGTTCCCCATTTTTCTCGACTTCTTCCACGATCCACTTCGGTCCGACCACCCATCCGATCAGGATGCTGGTTAAGAAGGAAATGATCGGCATAAGGAAGCTGTTGCTGATATAATCCATCACATCAAGCAGCTGTCCGGTGGAACCGTTCGGCAGCTTCAACTCAAAATACAGAACATTGTAGCCCAGACAAATGAGAACTGCCGTGATCAGGGAATAGATTCCGACCATCACACACATCTGTTTTCTCGTCTTTCCAAACACTTCCATGCAGTTGGCAACCAGCGTTTCCATGACAGAAACGCAGGATGTCAGCGCCGCAAAGCCAAGCATCAGGAAAAATGCAAGTCCCACGATATGACCGGCGCCGCCCATCGCCTGAAATACCTTTGGAAGCGAAATAAAGGTCAGACTCGGACCGGACGCCATGCCATCGCGTCCTAAAAATACAAAGACCGCCGGAATAATCATCATACCGGACAGAAGCGCCACACCTGTATCAAAAAATTCAATCTGATTGGTCGCCTTGTTCAAATCGATCTCATCTTTGACATAAGAACCATATGTTACCATAATTCCCATCGACACACTCAGTGAGAAAAAGAGCTGGCTCATCGCATCCAGCAGTACTTCCAGAAATCCTCTTACCGTCAGTCCCGTAAAATCCGGGCGCACGTAGACGAGGAATCCCTGTATTCCCGTCCGGACCGTCCCATCCGCGTCCGTGTAGGAAAGCGTCAATGAAAAAATCGCGATTCCGATGACTAACAGGATCAGTCCCGGCATGATAAAACAGGAAAATTTCTCAATTCCCTTCTCTACACCTCTGTATACAACCCAGATTGTGAGCGCCAGAAAGATTCCCGTGAAAATCAGCGGCGCATTCTTTTCCGTGATAAACGATGTAAAATATCCGTCCTCCGCCACATCCCTGCCGGATGTCGTCAAATACTCAAAGAAATATTTCGTGATCCATCCGCCGATGACCGAATAATACGTCATAATTAACATCGGAACCAGAAACGTCAGGTATCCGACAAACTTCCACTTCGGATGCAGCGTTCCAAACGCCTGCAGCGCATTCTCCTTCGTTCTTCTGCCGATCGCCACATCCGTCGTCAGAAGTACAAATCCAAATGTCGCCACCAGCACCAGATACACCAGCAGGAACAGTCCGCCTCCGTCTTTCGCACATAAATACGGAAAACGCCAGATATTTCCTACACCGACGGCACTTCCGGCTGCTGCCAGCACAAACCCCAGCGAACCGCTGAAGCTGTTTTTCTTTTTTGCCATTTACTTATAACCCCCGTGATTGTAACTTTTATGTCCGTCTCCCGAGGACATAGACAGCTTCTATTCTACCTGTTTTTATTAGAATTACAAGTATCTGCCGGCAATTTTCTCCTCAAATTTCTCCCCCTCCCGCTTTTCTTCCCAGCCGCCCCATCGTTACTGTTCACGCATCATGCCCAGTAACGGAATTTGCCGTGGCTTCGCATTTAATTTATTTTTCCCCCCTTCATCTCTACTTGCCTGCCTTATCATCTTCTGCTAAAATTAAAAAGACAAAAACAGGAATTTTCCCATGGAATGAGGCATATACACAATGAACAGCAATCAAACATTCCCGCGTCTTTGCCGGGTTTTAGAAATATACGAAGCCGATTTTGGCTGTGAAGAACGCCCGGACGGACAGGAAACGATGGTCTGTGTCCGTCTGCTGGACACAACTGAAAATGCAAACCTCTCAGAGCATCCAGAATACACGATACGCACCGCGGATCAGGCACTCTATGATGCCGGAATCGATGAGGGCGATCGCGTCTGGTTTGACCCGGAATCCGGGCAGATTGAGAAAGCGGCTGAATCACACTAAAATATAAAGAGGTTACAAAGGAATATCAAAATGGAACCATTTTACTATAATCACATGAACAAGAACCAGCAAGCCGCCTACCGCGCCATGCAGCAGGGGCTTACCAATCTCTCCGACGAATTTCAGATTCCGCGCCTGGAGGGAAAGGATTTAAGCAATGTATTTTTTGAACTGCGGCTCGATCACCCGGAGATTTTCTGGGCTTCCGGCTTTAAATATAAGTATTACCCAGATTCCCCGAATCTGATCCTGATACCGGAATACCTCTTTGACAAGGGCAAGATCCGCGAACATCAGAAAGCGATGGGCGCCCGCGTCGAAAAACTTGCCCGCCCAGCAATGAAGCTGACTGAACTGGAAAAAGAACGCTATATCCACGATTTTATCTGCGAACACGTTCACTATGACAAATTAAAAAAGCCCTACTCCCATGAGATCATCGGACCTCTGGGACAGGGCGTCGGCGTCTGCGAGGGCATCGCCAAATCGGTCAAAATTCTTTGTGATACGCTCGGCATCTGGTGCATGATCGCGCTCTGCGGCAATAACCCTGAAAAGGGCATCAAATACCGCCATACCTGGAACATCGTCAAGATCGGGAAAACGTACTACCATCTGGACGCTACCTTCGACAACAGTCTCGGCAAATGTCTCCAGACCGGCGAGGAAATCCGCTACGATTACTTCAATCTCGACGACAAGGCGATCTTCCGCGACCACGAACCGCTCATCGCCCCGGTGCCTGCCTGCACGGACAGCGATCATTTCTACTACAAAGAAAAGAAGCTTTCCTTTACCAAACAGGAGGACGTTTACAAGCGCTCCTTACAGGCGGCCAAAAAAGGAAAAACACTGACGTTTCACTGGCGCGGCGGCTATCTGACAAAGGAAGTTCTGCGTGAACTGCTCGACCTAATCGAAAAAGCCGGAAAAGAACGGCAGAAAACAGCTCTCATTAAGCTTAACTGGCCGCAGGCAGTTCTGCGCGTCCGCTACACCGATGAGGCCATCCAGCCGATTGTCACCATGGAGGAAGCAAATGAAGGGGAAGAAACCCCGGAAGGCACAGCGTCTTTATAGTTCGCTGTGCTTTTCCGCGGAGCATTTTTGTGTCATAGGACGAAGTTTCCTATGACATGAAGATTCTAACAATCATAGAGATCATCTTCCAAAACCAGATCCTGATGTTTATCAAAGCTGCCTGCCAAAGGAGCTTATCCAGAAAGTTTTACGCTGTTTTTTTGCTATACGTCAATGATTAGGATGAAATTTCTTAGAATTTTTCTCAAAGGAACTATTGCTATAGTCTCTCTTTTACTTCCATAACTGGGCACACACCAACTCCAGTACACTTCCCGCGATACATCTCGCCTTGTCCGAGATCAGAAAACAGTTGGAAAGTTCCTCTTTTCTCGGATCGACATCTGCTACCTTGAAATGTTCCGTCACCCGATAACCATCCCGCAAAAGACCTCGCAGAATGCCCGTGATCTGTGTCTGAACCAGAAGTTTCGTTCCGTCCTCCTGCCAAATCTCCGCGATCGTGTCCCCGGCTTCAACGATATCACCGATCACACGCACATTTTTGAAAATACCCGCTGCCTGCGCGTGAATCACCCGCTCTGCACCGTATCCGCCGATCACGCCCGGAATCCCCGTATTCGGGATTGCCGCACCCTCGCGGATAATTCGCCCCAGCCGGTGACCGCGCTTTGTCTCCACCACAACATCCACATCCTCACCTGCCGTAAAGCCCGGACCAAGTGCAATCGTGAGCGGTGCCATATCCCGGCGGGTTCCAAGATTTCGCTTTGCCAGAATCGCATCGATCACAACAGCCGGTTTCAGCGCTCCAATCGACACGCCTTTCGGATCAATCAAAATCGGCACGCTATTTTCCTGCCAGACCGCTTCTGCCTCCTCATATCGATCAATCCGGACAGCACGAAGCCCCTCGACCTCAGTTGTTTTTGTATAAACCGCCTCACACAGAGCTACCTGTCGCCGGATCGCCGCCGGATTTTCAATCTCCAGCACCAGCACCCGAAGCCCTGCCGCCCAGAGCCGATGAATCGTTCCAGTTGCCAGGTCACCGCCGCCGCGCACAATAATTAAATCATCTCGTTTCATGAGGATGCCTTCTCCTATCTCACTTTTGTTACTATTATTTCCATTACCTGTTTATGCAGCTTCTTCTTCAAATAATTCCTTTGATTGTGTTTTCTACTTTTAGAGTAATTCTTTTTACTGCCACACACACGACACCTTATCATAAACAGAAGTGTCTATCCGTCCGCTCCACTGCTCCCACTCTTCCGGACGCATCCGCCACGCAAGACCACAGCCGGCAGAAATCTCCCTCGGAAGTGGAATTAAACGTCCCGAAATGCCCGTTTCCATACATCGTTTTTCCCATTCCATCGCCGCCACAGTTGTCTGAAAGGACAGTACGATAAATGGATGTTTTTCTCTCATACTACCAATTTCTCCCCTACGCTTCCTCTGCCAGTGCCCGAACTGCTTCTGCTGCCCTCTCAATCTCCTCTTCCGTATTAAAATGCGAAAAACTGAACCGCACCACTCCCTGACCTACCGTTCCAAGCGCCCGGTGCATGAGCGGCGCACAGTGTGCCCCCGCGCGGACACAGATGCCGTATTCTTCCCAGAGTGCATCCGCCACACGTGCCGAATCTTCCCCGGCAAGGTTGAGGGAGACGATCGGCGCATGACATTTTGCCGCCGGATCTCCATACACAATGATGCCCGGAATTTCCTTCACCTGTTCGTAAAAACGGCGTGTTAAATCCCGCTCCCGTTTCTGCAATTTCTCGATCCCCTGATCCATCCGGTAACGGATGCCTGCTGCCAGCCCCGCCAGACCATGGACATTGAGCGTCCCGGCTTCGAGTGCCGTTGGCATTTCCTTCGGATGGTGTTCATCATAACTGTGAATGCCGCTGCCGCCAACCAGAAGCGGTTCCACCGAAAGTCCCGGCTTCACATACAGCCCGCCGGTTCCCTGTGGTCCCAGAAGCGCCTTATGCCCGGTAAAACAGAGCACGTCGATTCCGAGCTTCTGCACGGAAAACAGTTCTTCCCCTGCAGTCTGCGACGCATCCACAATCAGAAGCAGTCCATTCCGTTTAACAAACGAAGAAATATAGGAAAGATCCGTCACATTTCCTGTCACGTTGGACGCGCCGGTAATTACCACCGCACGCGTCTCTGGGCGCAGAAATGCTTCCAACTCTTCATATTTTAGATTTCCACGCGCATCCACACCCACAAAACTAAGCGTCGCTCCCTGATCACGCAGACGGTAAAGAGGGCGCAGCACCGAATTATGCTCACAGACCGTCGTGATCACGTGATCGCCCGGACGGATCAGCCCGGAAATGGCTATGTTCAGCGCCTCCGTTGCGTTTGCCGTAAAGGCAATCCGCGACGCATCTTCCGCATCGAACAATTCTGCCGCTGCCGCACGTGCCCCGTACACCAGTCTTGAAGCATGTAAGGTTGCCTCATGCGCGCCGCGCCCTGGATTTCCTGCGGTGCGAAGCGCCTCAAGGACTGCCTGTTCCACCTGCAGCGGCTTTTGAAGCGAAGTCGCCGCATTGTCCATATAAATCATGGTTTTACCACATTTCCAGCACCCAGCATTTTTTCAGCGATGACATACATGTTGGTTACACCGCCGACTGCCAGCTTCTCGGTCAGACCATAGAAATTCAGGCAGGTGCCGCAGGTCAGGATCTCCACACCTTCTGCCTCCAGTGTCTTCAGATCCTCCAGCATCGGAGATCCTTCACAGGTCAGACTGGCTCCGCCGTTATAGAAAAGAATGGTTTTCGGCAAGTTGTCCTGCTGGGTCAGGGCAAATGTAAATGCCTTCAAAAGCGTCTTTCCAAGTTCCTCACTGCCCTCGCCCATCTTATCATTAGCAATCACAACCACGGTATCGGTACGGCTGTCCGGAATACAGGCTTCGCATCCGGCTCCTGCCTGCGCTTTTTCCTCTTCTGTCTGTTCACCCACCGTAAAGATAACCTGATATTCCTGATCCGCCAGCTTCTTTGCACTGCTCTGATAGCCCTTCTGCTCTGCCATTTTCGTCAGATTCTGAACTGCAATCTCATTATCCACCAGCACTTCCACCTGTCCGGCACCCGAAAGTTCCTCTATCGCGTGTTTTGCCTTTACGACCGGAATCGGGCATGCGTCTCCTCTTGCATCTACTTTCTTCATTTCTGTTTCCTCCTATCCTCGTACAAAAATTTCAACCTCTCCCGGTTCCGTGATCGTTCCCACGATCCGCGCCGGAAGCCCGGCGTTCTGCAGCTCCTGTTCCAGTTTCTCCGCCTCATCCGGGGCAGCTGCCATCAGAAGTCCGCCGGAGGTCTGCGGGTCAAACAAGACCTCTTCCATTGAAAACGGTACATTTTCAAACTGCACCGCCGCCCCGACATGGTTGCGGTTTCTCTGTCCTGCCGCCGTGTATAAAAACGCATCTGCCGACTCACGTGCGCCCGGAAGCACCGGGATATGGTTCACATCAATCTCGCACGACAGCCCGCGCCCCATCATTTCATGCAGATGTCCCAGAAAACCAAACCCAGTCACATCTGTGCACGCGTGAACCGTGTACTTCCGGCTGATTTCCGCCGCTGTTTTATTGAGCGTCGTCATCGACTGTACCGCCCCGTCCATCTGCTCTTTTGTCACTTCTCCGACGCGGTTTGCCGAACAAATCAGCCCAACCCCCAATGCCTTTGTCAAAATCAGGCGGTCGCCCGGCTGTCCGGCATCATTGGCGTACAGCTTTTTCGGATTTACCAGTCCCGTCACGGACAAACCGTATTTCACGCCCGTGTCCGCGATCGAGTGACCGCCCGCGAGAATACCGCCTGCTTCTGCCACCTTCTCCGCGCCGCCCTGTAAAATCTGTCCCAGAACATTCAAATCCATTGATTCCGGAAAACACACCAGATTCAGCGCCGTCTTGACCTCACCGCCCATCGCGTACACGTCGCTCAGCGCATTTGCCGCTGCAACCTGTCCAAAAATATACGGATCGTCCACCATCGGCGGGAAGAAATCAACCGTCTGCACCAGCGCCAGATCCTCCGTGACCTGATACACTGCCGCATCGTCCCGGCTGTCATATCCGACTAAAAGATTCGGATCCTTCTCGCCGCGCGGTAGTTTTTCCAAAATGCGGCTTAAAACACCGGCTCCCAGCTTTGCCGTACAGCCGCCGCCCGTACAAAATACGATATCCTTTTTATTACTCATCTCTCTCACTCCTGATTTCGTTCTGTTCCTGAAAAGGAAGTTAAAATTCCCTGAATTCCGTAGCTATGTTTCAGGATATCCAGTACCTTTCTGCCATCCTCCCGGCGCTCCGACGTGTCCGCCTGGTTCAGAACCACAAAAAACGAACGCCCCGATACATCTTTTCTGGCACCGTTTTCGCTACCAAGAAGCCACGCCAGAAGTTCTGGGGTCAAAGACGTATCTTTTGAAATAGGCACTTCTTTGAGCAGTCTTTTTCCTTCTTTGGGATAAGCTGCGTCCCCATACTCGCACACATCCCTGTTCCACGCCTCAATCGCCAGTTCCGCCCGGAAGCACACCTCCCCCAGCGGACGATACAGGGCACTCAGCCCCGCGACCGCCAGCACGATATCGCTCTGCGGCAGTATCACCGGCTCATGTGCCGCCGGAAATTTACACGGAAGACATTTCGCGCCATCCGCCTCCAGAAATGTGATATCTGCATCCGAAATCCACTCGCTTCGAATCTCTTCTGGCAGAATTGTCAATTTTTCGTGTGGGGCTGGGGTTCCGGCTACGACGTAGGTTCCCTGCTGCCAGAGACGATCGCGCTCTTTTCTGGCATTCTCCCACGCGGTATTTTCTTCCTCATTTACCGCAATCCACGGCACATTTACCGGCTTCCGAATATGCGTCGTCGTCGCCGTCAGCACCCGCCATCCCTTCGCCGTGCAGTACGCCGACAGCGCATACAGAAGCGTCGTCTTTCCGCCTCCGCCAATTAGTGAGACCACGTGTCCTTTTTCACGTAAGAAAGAAAACTTCTGCTCCCAGTCCATCACCGCAGCTTCTCTTCCCATTCCTTCTCCCGAAATCCCGTTAAAACAGTATCTCCATCCACAATGACAGGGCGTTTTACCAACATCCCATTGGTGGCAAGCAGCTTCAACTGTTCGTCCTCGCTCATCTGCGGCAGCTTATCCTTTAACTGCATTTCCTTATATAGCATCCCGCTCGTATTGAAAAATTTCTTGATCGGCAGCCCGCTTCTCGCCTGCCACTTCTTCAATTCCTCATACGTCGGATTTTCCTCCACGATATGGCGCTCTGTATATGAAATTTCCTGTGCATCCAGCCATTTTTTCGCTTTCTGGCAGGTACTGCATTTTGGATAATAAATAAACAGCATCGTATTCCTCCTTTGTGAGCATGCTTGCTATTATACGGCACCTTCTATTTTAAATGCGGCCGTTCTAAACAAAGCATTTTACCTTTTTTAATTACCTACGGAAATTATACCCAGACACCAGAAAGATTGCAAGGGATGCCTGAAAATGATACAATAATAGCATCTGCAACTATATTCAAGTCGAACGTCCGTGAGACTTGGCGCGTGATTCTGGTCAGCGAAGCTGACATATTCCTATCAGAATCACTGTGCAACCTTGCGGAGCGTTTATCTCAGTCGGAGACAAGGCTTCCACTGAGACAAATTTGCTACTACTCACCACCTGAAGAGGTGGGAGTCTTCTCGACTGAGATCCCCCCCTCTTTTATACCAACAGGGAAACACATTCACCCAAAAATTATTATAAAAATATCCACTATGAAAGAAAAAATATTTAACATCATCCAGATCGGCGACAAGAGCAACCGTATCAGCCGTGCATTCGATATTTTCATCACCTTCACGATCATCTGCAATATCATTGTCACGTTTCTGGAAACATTCGATCAATTAACATCCTTCGGTGGTCTGTTTACCATGCTGGAACATGCCAGTGTCCTGATTTTCTGTATTGAATACGCGCTGCGCATCTGGACTGCCGACTATCTCTATCCAGAAAAAACGCCGGGACGCGCCCGGTTCTGCTTTCTCATTTCCTTTGATGGAGTGGTGGATCTGCTGACGATCATCCCGGTCTTTTTTCTGTCGGGCTTCATCATTTTCCGTATGCTGCGCGTGGCGCGGATTTTCCATCTGTTCCGGCTCAATGCGAAATACGACTCGTTCAACATCATTACCACCGTACTCTATGAAAAACGGAACCAGATCATTTCCTCTGTGTTCATCGTCATGGTGCTGATGCTGGCGAGCAGCATGTGCATGTATAGTGTCGAGCACAACGCTCAGCCGGACATTTTCCGCAATGCATTCAGCGGCATCTGGTGGAGTATGTCCACGCTGCTGACCGTCGGTTACGGCGATATTTACCCGGTCACAACGCTTGGGCGCGTGATGGCGATCTGCATCGCCTACCTCGGAGTCGGTGCCGTCGCGATCCCAACCGGTATCATCAGCGCCGGTTTCGTCGAACAGTACCAGCGCAAGAGCAGCCTGTCCAGCATGAAGGACGCAGATATTCAGGAAATTGCCGAGGTTTTCGTCGATAAACGGTATGCCGGAAAAACCATTGAAGAGATGGAAGAAGAGCAGAATATCAGGATATTTCTGGTGCTGCGCGATGATCTGTCGGTGCTTCCGCAGAAAAATATGGTTTTGAAATTAAATGATATTGTGATTATACGAATAGAAAATGAAGCGTAATCAAACTTATCATCAAACATTTTTTGTGAACGTGAAAAAGAATGTGCCTTGGCACATTCTCGCGCCGAGCGCGGTCGCTTGCGACATGTTTCTGCTTCGCGCGAGTGCGCATCATTGGCACGTTAGTGCCTTTTTGTGTAATAGGGAATTCCAAGGAATTTCCTATTACACAAAAAGACTGCCGTCCAGAGTTTCTCTCTCTGGACAGCAGCCTTTTCTTTCCTTCAAAATCAGCTTCTCAGCTCAATTCCATACGTCTTATTCAGCTGTTTCAGCACTTTCTTGACATATCCGTCAACGGTATCTGCCTTGAACGCCTCTTCCTTCGGAGTGAAGAGAACGGTAAATGCCATCGATTTCTTATCGGCTGCGATCTGTCTGCCCTCGTATACGTCGAACAGGCTAACATCCTTGACGTAAGCACAAGCCTCGCGGATACAGCCCTCAACCTGTCCGCAGGTGATGTCTTTGTCCATAACCAGCGCCAGATCACGTTTTTCCTCCGGGAATTTTGGAAGCGGCTCAAATACTTTGGCTTTTCCATACCATTTCTCCAGCGCTTTCATGCTGATCTCCAACACATACGCATCTTCGCGCATTGCCTCTTCCTTCATGATCTCATATTTTACCTTACCGAGGTAACCAATCTCCTCGCCCTCGCAGAAGATCGCTGCGGTCTGATACGGATGCAGGAACGGTTTCTCTGCTTTTTCATAGTTAAAAGTAATATTTAAAACATCGGCAACTGCCTCTGCCATTCCCTTTAAGGTAAAGAAAGACTCTTCCTTACCAAATGCACCGATGCACAGCGTCTCTCTCTCTTCCGGATATTCCGTCAGAGGCAGGGACTTCGGAATAAATGCATTTCCAATCTCGAAGATACGTCCCTCGAAGATGCCTCTCTTCTGGTTGCGTCCCATCGCATGAATCATCTGCGGTGCCAGTGTTGTTCTCATCAGGGACAGATCCTCGTTGATCGGATTCATGATGCGGATCGCCCTGCGCTCTGGCGCGTCCTCTGCAAATCCCATTTCATCCAGATCCGACGGGGAGAAGAAGGAATAGTGGATTCCCTCAAATGCGCCAACACTGCACAGCGTTCTCTTTACTTTCAGAATTGTTCTCTGACGCAGGTTGCTTCCACCGATCGTCACCTTAGCACTCGGCATGAAGGTCGATGTGATGTGATCGTAGCCGTACATACGGATCACTTCCTCGGCAACATCCGGATAATCTTCCATATCCTCGCGGTATGCCGGGAAATGCATGGTCAGTTCGTCGCCGTTGATCTCCGGCTGGAAGTTTAAACCAGTCAGGATGCGTAAAATATCCTCGTCCGGAACGGTAATACCCAGAACAGCGTTTACCTTCTTAACACTTGTCTTGAAGGTGGTCGGCTCTAAGGAGTTTCCGGTATTTACATTTTTATGGGTCTTGGAAATCTTACCAGCTCCCAGCTCCTCAACCAGGTGCAGGGCACGTTTCATCGCCATCTCGGTTGTGTACTCATCGACGCCCTTAGAATATCGCTGGCTCGCGTCGGAGCCCTGTCCTAATGCACGGGAGCTTCTGCGGATGTTGTCACGGGCAAATTTAGCTGCCTCGAACATCACTTCCGTCGTGGTATCACGGACCTCAGAATTTAAACCACCCATGATTCCGGCAAGTGCTACCGGCTTTTTGCCGTCGCAGATAACCAGATTGTTCGGATTTAAGGTAAATTCTTTCTCATCCAGCGTCACGATCTTCTCGCCCTCGGCCGCGCGTCTTACGTTGATCGCATTGCCCTCCAGATAATCGCAGTCAAACGCATGAAGCGGCTGACCTAACTCACGCATGATATAGTTTGTAATATCAACAATATTGGAAATGGAATTATTCCCTACCAAAGCCAGACGTCGTCTCATCCATGCCGGGGACTGACCCAGTTTTACGTCATATACATAGTGTGCAATGTAACGCGGGCAAAGATCCTGTGCCTCTACCGTTACGTTGATGCCTTCTTTCTCAACCTCTGTCTCAGTGTAATCCAGTGCCGGTGTCTTGAGCGGCTCGCCCAGTGCGGCGGCAACCTCTCTTGCCAGACCGAAAATACTCTGGCAGTCCGGACGGTTTGCCGTGATAGAAACATCGAAGATCCAGTCATTTAAGCCGGTCAGCTCTTTGACATCCGAACCAATTTCCGCATCCTCCGGCAGAACCAGCAATCCGTTGTAACCAGCACCCGGATACAGATCCTCGTTTAAGCCAAGCTCGGTACCGGAACACAGCATACCCTGGGACTCATAACCTCTCAATTTACCCTTTTTAATGGTGGCCACGCCCTCGATCGTCACATGATCTTTTGCAGTTGCATATACTTTCGCGCCAATCATGGCAACTGGGAATTTTCCGCCAGCTTTTACATTGTCAGCGCCACAGCAGATCTGTAAGAGTTCCGGACCACCTACATTGACCTGGCACACATGAAGATGTGTTTCCGGAATCGGCTCACAGGAGTCAACATAACCAACGACGATGCCGCTGATATCCTTGCCAACCTGCCATTTTTCTTCTACCTCAAATCCACAGTCAAAAAGCTTCTTCTCCAGCTCATCTGCGGAAATATTAATATCTACATAATCTTTTAACCAGCTTAACGGTACAAGCATTTCTAATCCTCCTGTCCTGATCAGTCATCGATCTGATCCAGCACACGCAGATCAGACTCAAAAAGCATCTTGATGTTGTTGATGCCGTATTTCAGCATTGCGATACGCTCCAGACCCAATCCGAATGCGAATCCACTGTATTTATTGGAATCAATGCCGCAGTTTTCCAGTACCTTCTTATTTACCACACCAGCGCCGAGAACCTCGATCCAGCCTGTTTCCTTGCACAGACGGCAGCCCTTGCCGCCGCACTGGAAGCAGCTTACATCGACCTCAACAGACGGCTCCGTGAACGGGAAATAGGACGGACGAAGTCTCGTTTTTGTCTGCTCACCGAAAATTCTCTGAACAAACATATCCAGCATACCCTTTAAATCACACAGGGTGATGCCCTCATCAACAACCAGACCTTCCATCTGGCTGAACATCGGAGAATGGGTCGCATCATCGTCAGAACGGAATACCTTACCCGGGGAAACAACCTTGATCGGTGGTTTTTTCGCTTCCATGACATGAACTTGTCCAGCCGATGTCTGGGTACGGAGCAAGAATTCCGGAGACAGATAGAATGTATCCTGCATATCGCGCGCCGGATGATCCTGCGGCGTATTTAAAGCTGTAAAGTTATAATAATCGGTCTCGATCTCGGTTCCCTCATATACCTCAAATCCCATAGAGGTGAAGATATCCGTCAGCTGATTGCGGACCGTCGTAACTGGATGCAGATTACCGTAACGGATTTTAACCGGCGGCATCGTGATATCAATCTTCTCCGATTCATAGCGCTGCTGCTGCTCTTTCTCTTTTAATTTCTGATCCAGCTCGTCAAAGAAATTGTTTGCCCACTCCTTGGCGCCGTTGATAGTCTTACCAAATTCCGCTTTCTGGTCATTGGCAACATTGCGCATTTCTTTCATCAGCAGACCAATTCTGCCCTGCTTATTATCCAGAAAGGTCTTCTTAAACTCATAGACACTCTTGGAAGTCGTCAGAGCATCCGCACCCTGGCGGATTTCCTCTTTGATCGCAGTGATCACTTCATTCAGTTCTTTTAAATCCTGCATGATTTCTCTCCTTCTATTACTTTTGTTGCTTTTTATCTTGATATTGCTTTAACTTGTGGACACGAATTTGTGCATAAAGGATGTTCTCTGGCACATTCGGGCGTCTCGCGCGGTCGCTTGCGACATGACATAAAAAAATCCCTTCGCACAAAACGTGCAAAGGGACGATCATATCTATACCGCGGTACCACCCAGCTTCCTGTCGGCAGGTCATTTCTTCGTCTGCCACAGACACTTTCCGGTATGTAACGTACACCAGACGGCAATGCCTACTCTAAATTTCAGCAATGCAGCTCCCGTGGGAAATTCGGATATCTGTCTGAACGGAAAAAGGCTCACAGCCGCTGACCTCTTCTCTCTGACCGGAAACAGTATCTTATAAAACACGATCATAGCTTTTGGTTTGTTTGGTTTGATTGATTTCATGTATGCAATCCGTTTATTATTTTAGGCATGTTGGTGGGAAATGTCAAGAGATTTCTTTCCTTGATATTTTCATTGATATTTTCATCTTGGTATTTTCAAATTATAAGAAATTTTACTTACTGCAAGCATTTTGCAAGCACAAAGCCCAGAAACCTCTAAAAAAGCAGATGTTTCAGTTTGAAAACTTCCGCGTAAGGAAGCTCACTGCAATCAATGCCCTAAATTTTTATATTCCCCTGTGCATGGCATTTCTGGCACATATGTCCATGAAATCAGAAACGCATGCCCTGAAGGTTGCAATCATACAGAAAGCAGATCCTATAAAAGAAAAAATCCATTTCAGCTATTATCGGCTGGCTAAAGGTATCTCAGGCATACTGTCGTATGTAAAAGAAGGGATCAGGCTATGGTTTCGGACAAAACGTCCGATATACCGTCAACTTTGCCTTAAGCTGGTCGCTTAAATAGATAAAAGAATAACTCTCCCAAGTAGTGAAAGGAATCATCCATTTATTATTTATCTCCTTCTTCTATCATATAGAATAATTATAATTCAAACATTTAGAATTGTTATTATATTTGTGGTGTATGTCAACAACTTTTTTTCTTTTTAATTCTACCAGCAGACAGCATCTCTTTTTATGCAAGGTTATCATTTTATCAACTGTATAAGCACGCAAAAAAGCACCAGCCAACTAAGTGACTGATGCTTCTCACATCTGATATCCTTTATTTTTTATAAACTGTATTCCCTTTTGCAATCACTTCAACAAGCTGAAGTTCCTGATCGAGAATACAAAGATCCGCATCATAGCCTTCTTCAACCTTACCTTTTCCCTTAAGACAAAGAATATCTGCTGGATTCGATGTAATTGTAGAAATTGCTATTTCTAAAGGAATTTCTGTTTTAAATACGCATTCCTTTACTTCCTTCAGAAGGCAGCTGGACTGTCCAACGCCCATTCCAAGAAATTTGCCATCACTACTGTACATCGGAAGGCTTCCCTGCCCGTCAGAAGAAATTGTTATGCGGTCAGGATTTACTCCTGCATCTAACATCCGTTTGATACCGTTACATACACGTACCTCATCACAGATCGTTTCCCAATAGTCAATATCTTCATTTCCAGTAAAGTCTACAGCTCCGCCTTTCAGCGCATACTCAATTGACTTGCCAAAAAGCATCTCATTTCGATTGATATGTGTTGGCAGTATTTGAGTTGCCGGTATCTCTGTCTCATCGACTACTCGTTCAATCAGATCTAAGCATCTCGGACTGTCGCCAAGATGAACATTTACAATACCAGCTTTCCCGGAAAGAACACCGCCAAGTCTTGTATCTGCAATGACACGTACAAATTCCTCGAAAGTCGGCTGTGAAGAACGATGATCAGAGATCGCGATTTCTCCCGTTCCAATGATTTCCTGAATCATCATAATATCTTTCACAATACTGTCAGTCAACGTGCGGACCGGAATCTGATAACTTCCGGTATAACAGTATGCAGACATTCCCTGCTCATTCAATCCTTTTGTCTTTGCAACCAGTGCACACATATCACGACCGATTCCATCTGTTCCAAGGCAGCCAACAACGGTTGTCACTCCAAACTTCGTAAGTCCTTCCATGGTTGCTTCCGGAGTACGATTGGCGAATCCGCCTTCGCCACCGCCTCCGAGTACATGAACATGACTATCAATGAATCCCGGAGTTAAAAGTAGCCCCTCTCCATTGATCCTTTCTGCCTCAGAAAGAAATCCGTCTGCGGATATAGAACCCGCATCTTTAATCTTAACAATCTTATCATTGATTATAAGTACATCTTTTTTCCCCAGATGCTGTGGAGCATAAACATCAATATTCTGAATTAATTTCATCACAAATCACTCCCACTGAGATAATTTTGCTATTACTCGCCACCAAAAGAGGTGGGAGTCTTCTCGACTGAGATAAAATACATATTTTAGAATCCAATTCCAACTGCAACAAGAACTGTAATGATTGCACCAATCATTAAGACACCAAGGAATTTCCACATGAATTTAATCCAGTTAGACCACTCAATCTTTGCAATTGCAAGAGATCCAATCAAGCATCCGGATGTAGGAACAATCAGGTTTGTAAATGCATCACCAAGCTGGAATGCAACTACAGCTGTCTGACGCGAAACACCTAACAGGTCTGACAGCGGAGCCATGATCGGCATTGTGATGGCAGCCTGTCCTGTTCCGGATACAACGAAGAAGTTAAATACGGACTGGAACAGATACATAAGTACGGCTGCAACTGCTCCGGAAACTCCAGACAATGCATTTGAAATATTATACATAATTGTATTAATAACTGTAGGTGTTGTCGGATCAGAACCACCAAGAACCTGCATGATTCCCTGTGCCATAGCAACGACAAGGGCAGCACCGATCAGATCTTTTGCTCCATCTTTGAAAGATGTTGCAATATCATTCAGTTTCATATCATTCAGTTTAAAGATAACTCCAAACACACCGGAAACAATTCCCATAATAAAGAACTGTGTTGCAATCTCCGGCATGTAGTATCCCTGAGTCATAACTCCCCAAACTACCCATACTACTGTAACAGCCAGTGTCAGAAGGACTAAAATGTGTCCAAGACCAAATGAATGTCCTTCGTCAATTCCTGTTGTTTCATTCTGCTCACGGAAATATGAATCCGTCTTATATGCGATTGAGATTGTCGGATTCTTTTTAATCTTTGATGCATAGAACATAGTCATTCCACAGCCGAGTGCTGTAAATACGACCCACATTACCATACGGAATCCTGCACCGGAGAATACGTCAATACCTGCAATACCCTGTGCAATGCCTACAGAGAACGGATTCATCCAAGATGAACCGAAACCAATCTGTGTGGCAACATAAGTAACAAGAACTGCGATAACTGAATCATATCCAACTGCTACAAATAACGGACAAAGAATCATAGTAAACGGAAGCGCTTCTTCTCCCATTCCGAAAACTGCTCCACCAAGAGAAAACAGTACGAAAAGTATCGGAATCAGTAGTTTTTCTGCTCCCTTGGCCTTACGGATCAATCCGATCAATCCGGATTCAATCGCACCTGTACGGATCATGATACCAAATGCACCACCTACTACCATAAGGAATGCGATAATCTCGATTGCAGAACTATTTACGATTCCGTTATACATATAGTTGAAGAATCCTGTTCCACCATCTCCGCTAAAGAGTGCTACTCCTTCTGTTACTACATTTCCTGCATCATCTGTCAGATACTGGAAACTTCCGTCCTTGATTACTGTACGGGTTTTCTCAACACCATTGATCATATATGAAATATCCTGTGTTTCATAAAATCCCTTTGGTACAAGGAATGTCAGAAGTGCTGCGATAACAACTACTAAAAAGATGATAATGTAAGTATCAGGCACTTGGAATCCCTTGTTAAAGGACTTTAACCCTTTTCCTTCTTTTTTGCTCATTTTTGAGTCTTCCTCCCATTTTTTGATATACCATATTAGTGTACCATAGAATGCTAAAAAGCCAACTAAAAATTTACATGTTTTTTGTCATTTTCCTGTATTTTTATACACCAAAAAATGGAATTGGCTCTGGTAATGCAAATCATGACCACTGGCTTAGCCAGTGATTAGACTGCGCCTTCCGGAACCTGCGGAAAGGCCAGATCCTCAATCGTGCCATACTGAAGAGCCGCATTTCTCTCATCCTCTGCCCAAAGTCTGCTTGGATGATTGGAAAAATTGATAAACATAGTAACATCCCCCTCATTTTTATCTCTATCTTATCTTAAATCCTCTTTCTTCTTCACAGGGAATCTCTGTGATCTCCATATCCGCCACGTTGATCCATCTCTGTTGCTGAATCCGATCTAACATTTCCCGAATGGAAGCTTCGCTTCCCTGCACTTCCATCTCCACTCTTCCGTCCCACAGGTTCTCCACCCAGCCGGCCAGGCCAAGGGACTGGGCGATATAAAAGGAGCGGTAGCGGAAGCCGACGCCCTGGACATCACCTGAAAAAAAGATGTGTTTTCGTACCATAATTTACATCTCCTCCGGATACTGAAATCCCCATTCTTTTCTGAATTCCGTCATCATACCCATCACATCTTTTGTATAATCCAAATGCATGCATTCTGCATCCCCACGGATGGCTTTCTCCATATCCGCCAGCTCATAGGCCAGCGCATCTGCATGCTCACCGGTCTGAATCACTTCCGTTTCTCCGGAATCTGTATAGGTGATTCTCGCTTCCCAGGCTCTCGGATATTCCATGATTTCTATATATCCCTTTTCACAGGATACCATGCCTCTTTTCGGCTGCTTGGAATGCAGCGACAACATGACAGATGCCATCTGGCCTTCCTGATTCATCAGCAGCAATCCTGCCTGTTCATCCACTCCTGTAGGTGCCGGTTTTACCTGGGATAAAAGCTGATCCGGCTTGGAATCCATAAACCAACGGATAAAGGAAAGCGCGTACACCCCGATATCCAGCATGGCACCTCCTGCCAGGTTTTTATTAAAAAAGCGGTTGTTCATATCATATTCTTTGAAGCTTCCAAAATTCATAGTAATCAGATTCACCTTTCCAAGTTTCCCTGACTCAAGAATTTCCTTCAGTTTTTTATAAATCGGCATATGATAAATCGTCATGGCCTCACCTATGACAACACCCTTTTTATCCGCCAGAGCAATTGCCTCATCCAGTTCCCGGCTGTTTAAGGTGATAGATTTTTCGACCAGAATGTGCTTTCCATTCTCAATTGCCCTGCGCATAAAATTAATATGGGTATTATGGGGAGTTGTGATATAGATTACATCAATATCCGGGTCTGTAAACATGTCATTATAATTATCATATACCTTTTTTATCCCATATTTTTCTGCAAATTCAACCGCTTTCTCATGGGTTCTGTTACCCACCGCATCGATGTTTCGCCCGTTTTTCTTTAAGGCCACGGTCATTTCATTTGCAATCACTCCGGTTCCAAGAACTGCCCATCTGATGTTCTGCATGTATCTCTTACCTTTCTTTATCCAACTAGCACTCCACCGCTACCTTAATCACTCCATCTTTCTTGTTCTCAAAAAGCTCGTATGCATCTTCGATCCGGCTAAGCGGATAGGTATGGGTAATAAGCGGTTCCGTATCGATCTTGCCCTCTGCAATGAGGCGAAGCGTCTCCTCACAGTCGCATCCATCTACACCGCCGGTTTTAAAGGTAAGATTCTTGCCATACATATCCGGAAGCGGCAGCGTCTGGGCTTCGTCATAAAGCGCTACCACTGTGACGATTGCATTAGGCCTTGCACATTCCCAGGCTAACCGGAAAGTAGAGGGAGCTCCTGCCACCTCAAGGACTACATCGGCTCCGCCATGATCACTGTTTTTCTGAACATATTCCAGACATTCCTCCGGTGAAACGGTGTATACATCCGGATAATGCTCCTTTATAAAGCGGATACGGTTTTCATCTTTCTCGCAGACAATGATTCGTTTCGGTTTCTTTAACATTACGCATAGAAGGGTACAAATACCCGTCGGACCGGCACCGATGATCAAAACCGTATCTTCCTCCGTGATCTCAGAGATTCTCGCCGCCCAATAGCCGGTCGCCAGCACATCTCCCACAAACAGTGCCTGCCGGTCCGTCACTCCATCCGGAATCTTATTTAATCCCTGATCTGCAAATGGAACCCGCACATATTCGGCCTGTCCGCCATCGATACGGCATCCCAGGGCCCAGCCGCCATTCTCGTCCGTACAGTTATTTACATATCCATTTTTACAGAAAAAGCATTCACCGCAGAAGGTCTCTACGTTTACAGTGACCCTGTCCCCCGGCTTCACATGGGTCACCGCTGCCCCAACTTCTTTCACAATTCCTACCATCTCATGGCCGACTGTAATTCCAGGGACCGCCCGCGGCACACTTCCGTGTTTGATATGCAGATCACTGGAACAGATGCTGGCCAGTGTTACCTTTACAATCGCATCCCGTTCGTGCATAAGCACCGGTTTTGGTTTTTCCACTAATTCAAACTTTCCCTTAGAAATATATGTATATGCCTGCATTGCTTAACCCCCTTCTTTCTATTATTCATATTGAATCCTATTATAGGCGAAACCTGGGGTTATTAGCAAGATTTGCCGTAAAAAACATGCTTCTGCTTCATTGAAACATTCCGCGTACATGATGGCTAGTTCCAACTGCTGGCAGGCTCCGGTATCATATGTCATTTTTTCAGAAGAACGTCCAAAGCGAGTTGCCTGCGCAAGGTTCCATTTTTCAAGGATCACCTGCATCTGCTGGTTTGTCCGTTTCAACTCATCCGTAAGAACAGCCAGCTGGCTATGTAATTCTTTTTCCTGCTCCATGCTTTCAAACAAGAGCTGCAGGATATCTTTTTTATTCAGTTTTGCCAGCTGTTCTTTTGATAACGCAAGTGCCATACGGACGATCAGTCTCCTTCGCTTTTATGGATCCAGTATAACAGAAGAAGCGAAAAAACACAAAAATCAGACCGATATCTTTTCGGTATTTTGACGGTGGAAAACTCCTGCTCCAAAAGCAGTTCTTTCTGTAGAGAATACCTTCCAGGCTGCCTGAAAACAGGTGGATCCGGCTTACTTTTCATGTGGCAGAGAAGACTGTCCACAATTCATGTTAAGCGGATAAAAAACAGAACTTTTTATCCCCATACAGGCTTTCGAATCAAACAGAAAACTTCTCTGTTTTGTACAAAAGTCACACTGGATATTTTGGATCGCTCTTATGGACAGATGGATCTATGGAGTATCCGCTCATGAGCAGATGATACTGCTCCGAAGTGATGTTCCGGGCTTCCGCTTCCGATCGGGGCCATTGAAAAGTTCCCGCCTCCAGCCGCTTATAAATAAGCAGGAAGCCGTCTTCCTCCCAGACCAGCCCTTTGATCTTCCGGTTACTGGAACCACAGAAGAATTTGAGCGTTAACATTTCATTTGGATCAGCTGTTACAGACCTCTGCACAGGGAACTGCTTTGGCTGCGTTACTTCAACAAAGCCGCTTTCTACAAGCAGGGCCTCTTTCACTTTGCGGAGCCAGTAATAATAAGAGTCTCATGAAAGCTGATGCTGTGCACAATAATCTTTGACAGACAGACCAGATTCGTTGCGCTCCTGAATAATAGCAGCTCAGTTTTTTACACGGATCTGTGCTGTGTCAAGTTTGGTGTTCATAATTGACCTCCTAGTGTGAAAAATGGGAAAAGTGTATTGTACAACTTTTCCAACATTATCTCAAACTTGGAGGTGTAGTTCTAGAGATGTGTGGTTTACTATTTACGATCGAAATGTTCCAAGACAAACTCAAACCAGATAAATAAGCACGACAAAAGCCCTTAGCTATGAGTTTTATACCCACAGCTAAGGGCTTTTTAGATAAATATGGATTTATTTGTTGAGAGGAGGGTGCGGACATTTTCTTGGACTATCTAAGTGACCAATCCAAGTCTATGTCTGTACTCTATAGGACTCAAATATCCTAATGATTTTTTTATTCTTTTTTCATTATACCAATAAAGATAATCATTTAAAATACCAATAAATTCTGAGATGTTTACCCCAGACCAATCTGCATTATAGAACATCTCATTTTTAATTCTTCCAAATACGTCCTCACAGGCAGAATTATCAGGTGAACAGCCTTTCTTTGACATTGATCGTATGAAACCATTTTTCTCCATCCTGTCAATCCAGCCTGGCCAGCGGTAGTGTACGCCTCTGTCTGAATGTATGATTGGTTTTTCTCCTAGAGATAATAATTTAGCTGCATCGTCAAGCATAGAATTGACAAGTAATGCATCTGGAGAAGTGCTTATATTCCAATTGACAAGTAAGCCATCAAAACAATCTACTATAGGCGATAAATAAACCTTTCCTGCCGGAATTGCAAACTCGGTTATATCTGTTAACCACTTTTCGTTAGGTTTAGATGCAGAAAAATTTCTGTTAATTAGATTATCTACTGCTGGAGATATTTCACCTTGATAGGAATTATATTTACGAGTTCGTTTGATTTTTACTACAAGTTGTTCTTCTTTCATAATCCTACGAATAACTTTTTCTGAGACAATTATATTTTCACGCTTAAGTAGGGCGTGAATTCGTCTGTAACCATATCGACCTTTATTCTCTGCAAATAATTCAATGACTCTAACACGTAAAAGTGTATATTTATCTTCTTTTTGTAGGGATTGTTCCTGATAATAATAACTGCTTTTTGATAATTGTAATTTCTGTAATAATAATAGCAGTGAGTATCTATTTTTCAAGACATCGATTATCACCGCCTTCTCTCTGTTGCTGAGAGCACTCTGATCGATGTCTGGGTCTTTTTTTAATACATTTATCGTTTCTTTAAGAATGTCTATTTCTAATTGCATATCTTGCATTTGAGCCTTCAACTGATTTATTTCATCAGAAGAAATATCTGTACTTGAAACAGAACCTTCTACTAATGTTCCCGGAGTAATGTTTTTGTGATTCATAAGACCTAATGTACCTTCTTTTAAATAACGTTTTCGCCATTGATAAATACTAGCTCTACTATACCCAATGTCTTCTGAAACATATTTTATATTTTCTCCGAGCTCATAGCAACGGTGAATTGCATTTAATTTTACTTCTAACGGAGGATTGCGAGGATGATCAGGAGGATTATCAATTACAGGGTATTCTTTCCTTGTTTTGGGTGGGGTATTTTCCTCAGCAATCCATGTGTACAGATTTCTACGTGTTGGATACCCTAGAATCCTAATAGTTTCAGTTACAGACTCTGTTTGATGATATATCCGTAGTGCAATATCCTTTTGTTCTTTTGAATACATAAAAAGGCTCCTTTCGAAGCTCTATAGTAGTCCAGAATTTTGTCCGCACCCTCCCCTCTCAGCAACCTTCTTTTTTATCTTTTAACGATTTAATTTCTTCCAGAATGAGTTCAGTACAAACGACTAAAAGACCTGAAAGAAGAATAATTCCACCGTAAATCGGATAAATAAAAGATTCTTGGACTCCACCGCCAATGATACCAGACAAGAGTTGCCACACACCACTGAACGGCCAAACAACTAATGCGAATACCACAATCATCGTAATAATAGCTTTTTTCATTGCTCTTTACCTCCGTAACTTCCGATTTTTCGTTCTCTGTGACTTCCCAATAAACGGGAAGTTATGGCTTTAACTTCCTACAAATAATCAGCTTTAGGATAATACATACGACCACCACAACAGCCACCAAGGCACCACCCAATAGCAACTCTGTGTACCACGGTGCAGACTGCATGGCATATAAATTTGGATAGGTTTTAAAGTGCCAGAACTTATAAATTCCGAACCCAATGAAAACTCCTATGAATGAACCAATAACGATGTTAAAAAAGGAATTCAACTTTTTCAGCATAGCAGTGCACCCCTTTCCAACTTCCGATTTATCCAGTTAAGAAAACTGGAATTTGACTAATTATTGTGTTTTAATGATTCTATAAACTACCCCCAATTGAGCAGGGTATGTTTCTTGAATCATTCCATTAAACCATATTGTAACGATATCTCCCACCTGAACATCTTCCGCTAAATTTTCTGACGATACATAATACTCTCCATCATTCATCTGACAAAAGCCTTCAGCTGTACTCACATGCGTTACAAGAAGTTCTCCATCATCGGTAATTTCTTTTACTTTTGCATTAAAATTGATAACCTCTATTGGAATAGACGTATCATCTTTTTCAATATCTCTAAATATGATTCGTTCGTCATCAATGACTACTATGAGCTGACCTTCAGAACTCCTTTGATAATGATATCCGCTTCCGAAATTTGATTGATTATTTTCAGATGGTAACTCTGTCCCTGCCACTGTTGACACAATTTCTCCATCCATTGTTCCACAACCAGGCATTGACGCTACATATCCTGTGTCTTTATATATAACACCATCAACCATAACACATGGAGGATATGAGCCAGTATCTGCTGTTTGCTCATTTTGTACTACATCATCATTTTCTTTATTTTCTGTTTCTACGGACACATTTCCAGACACAGGTTCTTTATTTTCTTGATTCGTTCCACATCCAGCCATTCCCAGCACCATACATAATACAAGCAGATAGATTGCTTTTTTCATAATACATGCCTCCTTAACTTATATTTTTTAACTCCATAAACCGGAATTTATGTGGAAGATTTTATTATCCATTCATCAAGAAATTTCATTTGTTCATCCGTATGAAACCAATGCTCTCCATTTTTCATAATAGAAAGAGTTGAATTCGTTCTCTGTGCAAATTCAAATATCGTTCCATAAGCGGTAAGATTATCTTTTTCACCATACAAAATGTGCGTTGGGATTTTCCATATAATAGGATTTTCTCTTACATAGCAAAGATAATCCCATGAAAGGGTCTCTCCAAAGGTTGTCTGAATTTCTTTTTTCTCTTTGAGTTCATCTTCTGTAACATTTGCCCAAATCATCATATCAGCAATAAGTCTTTCCATATCTACAACGGGCGAAATAAAATATGCTTTCTCTATTTGCTGATTTGCTAAAGCATTGATAGCAAAATACGCTCCAATGCTATTGGCGATTATTTCAACAGTCTTGTAGTTTGTATAAATCGAATTAAAAAGTAATGGAAATTCTTCTTTTGCTTCCCATGGAAACTGTGCAGTATAGTCAAGACCAATCACATCACAATCACTAAAGAGCGGTTTGTAATGAATCGCTTCTTCAGCATTTCCACCTTTTCCATGTATATAAATAACTGCTTTATCCACAATAGTTATCCTCCACAAAAATCCCGATTTGTCAATTTTATTTTATCATATTTCATTATCGTATTTCAACTGCACGTTCTATCAGTATAGTGAACTCTCCTTTCAAAATTTCCTCACCGTGAGGAAATTACAAAATTGCTCGTCAGCGATTTCGTTTTTGTTGCACTGTTTGTGAGATAATCGTTTTGCAAAATGTTATGGCTGGGGGGATTAGGGGGCAGTGCCCCAGTGTAGCGGCTAACAAGTGGGAAAATGGCACGAGTGTCTATATTTTCCCTATGCTTGCTATAGCAAGTATAGGGAAAATATTTGACAGCGAGTGTATATAATTTCCCCATGCTTGCTATATGCAAGTATGAGGGAATGTATATATTTTCCCCATGCTTGCTAATAATGTTGACCTACGGATTTTCGGTGTCAAGTAATGTGTCAAGCTGCGATTTCCACGCCATAATATTTTCAACTTCTTTTTCAAAAACATAAGATTCTTTTTGAAGTTTTCGTTCCAAAAATTTATTCCAATAATAATCCTTTTCTTTTTGTAAATCATTGATGTACTCTTGTATTTCGTTCCGTTCCTCAGCGGAATATTCTTCGGCATCAGCGGTCATTTCTTCCATTTCTTTTTTATTGCTTTCAAGTTCATCCATCAAATCAATGTAATCATCCAAATCGCCCCACAGCAGCAAGAATTTCAGAAATGTATCATCCGAAAACATGGCGAATCAACAACGCTGATACCACTGTTCCGCATACATCCGTTCATCACTTCCGTTGGAATACGTTCCGTCTACTAAATCCCCGATGAAGTTCTCCAACAGTTCTGAAATCGTCAGACCGCCCTCACCTGATTTTTCGGCAAGGCGTCTCACATCTGCATCGGAAAGATTCACTGTTATGGTTCTTGGTTTTATAGTTTCAATTTCTTCTCTTTGTATAACCTTGCTCTTTCAGTTCTTCATTCCAACCTGCAATCATGCGATACGCAAAAGGTCTGGAAATCTGTAAATCATGCATCACCGTTTCTACTCTCACAAAAAGCTGTTCACTTTTTAATTTTTTTGATGTACTCATTATTCACAGCCTCTATTTTGTTCTCTTTTTTGTTGTTTGGTGACCATTTTGTTCCCCTTGCATTCATATTATCTCATGTGATACTTTTTGTCAATCTTTATTGTGTCTTGGTTCTCATTTTGTTCTTGACAATGTATGTACAATGTATTAGAATAAAAAAAATATGATTGGAGATATTATTATGAATGTCAGTGAAAAAATCAGATATTATAGAGAACTCCGTGGGTTAACTCAACAACAACTTGCGGATTTTTCTGGTATTCCTCTGGGTACACTAAAAAAATATGAAACAGGTAATAGAAATCCCAAACAAGAACCTTTACAACGCATTGCTGATGCCTTACATATTAGTATCACCTCTTTTCAAGACATTCATTTAGAAACCATCGGAGAAGTTGCACCTTATCTATTTGCCATCTCCAAAGTTGGCAAAGTTCAGTTTCATGGTAACAAAGATGCTGATGGAAAATTTGACCTAAATACTCTGACCATATCCTTTGATTCTCCTGTATTAAAGCATTTTCTAAAGGAATGGGCAGATAGTAAAGTTATCATCGACCATTTAAGAGATGAAGCTCAATTTTCTCCAGATGAAACGACAAAAGCATTTTTACTTAACCGTGCTGATGAAATTGAGCAAGAATTGGAACTCCGAATGGTTGATTCTCAAATGCTCATACAAAGCGCAAAAAAATAAGGAGCCTTATCGGCTCCTCGCTTATTTATTCGTTGCATTTTCCTCAAACTGCAAGCATTTTGCAAGCACAAAGCCCAGAAACCTTTGATTTATAAGGCTTCTGGGCTTTATTATACTATTCAAACTCCCTACAGGTTAAGTTATTTCCTGTGTTTGAGTCGATTTTTGCTTCTGAAAACAACGTCTTTTCGTCTATTTCTCTTTATTATTTTCAGTTTTCAAAATTTCAGGTATCATTCGGATATCACGAATGGATATCAATGTTCCTACTGGTATTATGACTCTGATGAAGTTAATTTACAAGTGGTAAATCCCAAGTATTCATCACCACAACTTACCAACATCTTATATATCATTCAATTACCTTTTATTCTGCTTATTTTCTTTATTCAATTTCCAAAGAAAATATCCAGGTCTCTCTCTCACATCACCAAATAACTTGACTGTGTCTTTTATTCCACCAATTGCAGCTACTGACGCCGCAATTAAGCTTAACATATTATTTCCACTCATCATACTATTTGTAAGCAATGAGCCAGTTGCTATCGTTGTTTCTATCCCAAGGGATCTGATTATCGAACGCGTTTCTCGATTTATTTGATTTATATATGTTTCATTAATCGCATATGTCACTTCTTGCAATTCATTTTCTAATTGTTCATTGTCCTTTATATTTGACAAATGTAATAATTTTTCGCCAAGTTCAGTTCTAAAATTTGCAAAACTCTCTCCATAATCATTTCGAATACTAATAATATCAGTTATTTTACTACTCTCTAATACTGGAACATCAAGTCGAAGAGCCATATTGGCAATCTGGCTATCAACAGATTGTTTCCCCATCTCTTTTGACAGCAATTGTGCCTTCAATGTAGATTGCGTTAGATACATTGTATTTAATCTACTTGCTAAATAAACTTCTTGAAAAGTTTCATCATACATATGTAAACATGCTTTATTTACCGATTGATCTAACCAAATATTAAAAGTATCCTGTGAAATATTGTCAGGTGTAAAAAACCTAAATGTGGCCTTTCTTGTATTTTCATCAAAATCAACTACTTCACTCTCTTGATATTGAACAATTTCTCCATTTCTAAATCCACAATCAGGGAAATGGATGAATAATCCTGTTCCTCTAGTCAATGGTTTGTCTAACTCAACACGTAAACCTCCATCCATCCTAACTGTGTTATGTACTTGAACATTCTTTTTAAGAAAATCCATTATAGGTTGAGGCAGACTCTTGCTATAGTTATTTGCATCATAAGTAATAGGCACATTCATTGGTGCCTCATGTAGATATGAAATGGGAATATATTTTACATAGTTGCATACAACCAGTATTGTGCTTTCCTTCATATATTTTAAAGCAGCTACCAACTGTTCTCTATCAATAGTATTATCACTATTCATTCCATAATATTCAGCCATAACTTTAGTAGAATTGCTTTTTTTCTCGGTTAATTCAAATAATGGATCTGAAATAGTTACTACATCTACATAAAGAGCCAGCTGCTTTAACAATTCTTCTCTTGGTCGTTCCGAAAAAGATTCTATGGTCACTGCAATTTTTCTTGAATCAAATATTATTTCTCTACAAATTTCCCCCATGTTTGAAATAACATATTCTCTGTATCTGTTCAATTCTTTCTCTAATTCATAATCGCTTAACGCACTGAAATTGTCCTCCAACCCATAACCAAACAAAAAGCTTTCCGTCAGAAAATCAAAATTAATATGTGACATAAACCTTCTCTCCTTTATGTGTATTCTTCTAAAATTTCATTGTTACAAAAAATGTGAGTAATATCCATTTCTGCAGTTGATAAAACCAACCTTGAGTATTATATTCTTGTAATGCTTTCTGACTCTATTTTCTTAATTGCATCTTCTTGTCTATGCTCTCCCTCGACATTAATTTCATGTTCCATCTTTACAATACTAATAATCTCCTGAGTGATTGTTATGCCTAAGCAAATACAAGCCGTGATGCTGATGCATCAGATCAATACTGACTACCTGACTGTGTGTTTCATCATAAAATGTAAGATGCTTAAGTTTACCATTTTGCACAATGGCATATGACCTACTCGCTGTATGAGAATATTCAGGTGCTTTTACAGAACCACTATCCTGAATAATCACTTGAATTTCATCCACCTCACCTACAGAATGATAATTCTGTCCACCTTCTTTAAAATGGAAGTTACCTAAATCACGCTTTAGCTGTCCATATATTATTTTTCTACGATACTTTGGTGCAAATACAATGTGATACTTACAATTCCATTTGGTGTGTGCTAAACTATTCATATCCATATGGATACCTCTGCTTGTAATGTGGTTGGCGAACCAACATTATTATAGCACTGGAGATTTTTTCTGTAAGCTAAAGCATTTCCAACCACTCGCATAGCAAGTGGTTTATTTGTTTCCAGCATTCCATTTTTCGGAACACGAAAAATTCCATCTTGGAAACAGGGTCTCGCCCTAACAAAAAAGCTCCAGAAACGGCTTGTTTTCGCTGTTTCTGAAGCTCTGTTTACTACTCAAACTCGCAAATAAAATCTTACTACTATACTTTTTAGTATTGGTATTATGGTTCTATTTGGTTTTATATGTGTTCTACTATCCTACATCCATAGGCTGTACTGAACGGTGTTATCAATTTGTTATCATGAGAATGTTATCAACTTCTAAATTGAATCATTCTTTCTTGACCAATTGTCTATAGAATAAAGTGTATAATTTTTGGTAAGTATTTTATTCACAAATTCCTGCGTATCTATTTTTGCCCACATTTTTTCAATTAATTCATTGCTTACGCGAACAAATCTTTCTTCTAACAGTTGTTTAAACATATTCGATGTATTAACATCCTGCTTATATGCCACTTCTAACACTTTGTTATCAAACACATATGATAAAAATACTTCCAATAAGATTTTATTTTCTTCCGTATCTTCGCTCTGAAAGGCTCCTATTACCTTTATTAAATATTCACATAATTCTGTGTTACTTTGTATATATATTCCTCCAAAATTTTTTACTCCTATTTCTTCTTTTAACCCTGATATGACCATATTCTTTTTAGGAATATATAACGATCTTGCTGCCAATCCTCTATTTCTCAGATCAAATTCATACCATAAATCATTTTTACAAGAATAGGTAACATGAATTCTTCTTTCTTTATGCGCAACTTCAATTTTGCTTACCTCTTTATTCTTAAGTGCATATTGATGCAATAAATTTCCCATATCTATATTACATATAACATTTTTAACTCCTGCCAAAAAATTATCTTTACACACAACACCTATAAGACTACTCAAGGTTGCACTACTTCGTACTTCCTTCAGTAAATATTCTCCCGCTCTTGTCATTTCACATTCGAAAATATTTATCTCTTCCAATTCAGCAACATCTTCGGCCGAAACTATCTGTCTTACACCTTCATTTTCTAATGCTAAACACTTCAAATGCGCCAATCTATGAATTAATACATCTTCATCTATTGGTTCTATACGACTATTGCTATAATCATCATAAATCAAAGGACGCATTAAATATCTTCCTTCAGATACCGCCCAAGATTGTGCATAATCTTGATCCTCTAATCTATCCATCTGTTCCTGCACATAATCTTTGTATACGTCATATATATCAGACAATATTTCATTATTTGCATCTAATTCAATTGCAGATCTTGCAACATTTGTTTGATATTTGCTGTTTTTTATATTTGCTATCGCCAATATTGATGTATTTTTATATCCAGGTGTAGAAAATTCAACTCGTATTCCCTCAACACAAGTCCCAATTGGTAAAATTGCTCTTCTTTGCACACGTCTATTATCCGCACTCATCAAACACCAATCAGACATGTACTTCAAGTGCCTTACCGCATAAGCTACTGTCACATTTCCATGTTTCTTTTCATATACATCATATTTTTCTCCATCAACATCATGGCCTGTTTCATTTAAATATTTTATCAGTATTTCTTTTAGAGAATTATAACCAATTCTTATATTTTCATTGCCGTCAACAGATAAATATACCGGAATTTCTGGAACTACAATCCACTTTCGTAAATCATTTTCTAGTTTTGCCATGTCTACATCACTTCTGACATATAATTTTACCATTGTTCCATGTTGTTTGATTCGTACATCTAACTCATTTTTATCCATCTTACGTAGTAAATAACTTCCATTTACCTTTCGCAGATTAATACTATTTGCTTCCTCTTGCTCATCGGAACTTGTCACTATATCAATATCATTTGCAACCATAAAACAAGTCAAAATTCCAATACCAAAATGACTTATAGATGTAAAATTAGGAAATTGTTTTTTCACCACTTCATCTCTATATTTTGATGCTCCAACTTTCAATAAATAATTTTCAACATCTTGGATAGACATTCCAGTTCCATTATCCCAAAAGCTCAATTGCCGCTTAACGCTATTCCATTCAACCCAAACCTTTCCCTGCGAATAATCCTTTCCATTTCTTTTTTCATATTCTGTCTGTAATCTCACCGCATCTATACCATTTTGCACCAGTTCTCTAACCACAACCGAAGAATCATTGTATAACGTATGACCAACCAACAATTGTAAAATATTGTCCTGAGCAATAGTAAACTGCAATTTTTTCTTTTCAAATCCATTAACCTCTATCTGAGATTCATCAACTTCTCGCCAAGGAAATTCATATCCTACTGCTCCTTCTCGTTTTTGAGCTTTTTCAACTATTTCACAACATTTAGCTAATTCTTTACGCGTATACTGCAAATATGAAGATAAGCCAAAATAAGCCTCTGCAGTTTCAGCTCCATCAAAGTACGCTGTAATTTCTATCGTATCTTTCTGTTTACTATTATCAACAACTCCTTCTTCATTTCGCTGATCTTTTGGGCGAACAGCTCTAACGGCCATTTGCTTTTCCCATTCAAGAACACTTACTGGATTACTTACATTAATAAGCCTTCTAGCAACTGAAGGAGTTCTATCTCTTGTTATGTGCAACAAATCTGCCGTTCGCAAAATAATTGCAATATAATTAAGATTTACTTTTTCATTTTCTGTATTTCCATACATCTTTTTTACTTTATATTTTGAAAAATCTTCTATATCATCTTTATGATGACTTTCACATATCATAGCCAAATCTGCTTTAAACATTTTATCTAGATTTTTCAATATATCCTCAATTTCCTGACACACAGCCTCGGCTTCGCCTAAATTCCTAGCATTCTTTCCTTCAATCCATTGCCGAATACGTGCAGCATGATTTTCACGCACAAATTCCTGATATAGAAAAGAATCTCCCCGTTCTTTAGCACATTCTTCATACTCAAATTCTTCCGTATTTTCTAGAACTTTTTCTTTATATTCTTTAAAACCAGTTTCATCTCTATGTTCAAATTCGTCTTTTGTAACAACCATGCCCAAATCATGAAAATAAATAGCAAGCGTAAGCATAAGCCATTCCGCATATGTCATTTTTTCCTTTGTAATATCTGGGATTAACCATTCAACGATTTTTAACATCTCGTCAATATGCTCAATACTATGCACCGTGTATTCTTCAAATATTCCACCTTTTCCAATAAATCCAAGCATCGTTTCCACTTTGTCTCTAATATGTAATAGCTTTATGCCCCTACAAAATGACAAATTTTCTGCTTTTTCAGCGTGCAGCTCTACATAGTTTGTAAATTGATTCATTCAATTCTTCTCCTTCCGTGCCTCCATAAAGCGGTTATCCTATCTAGTTATTTACATTTAATCTCCCGAATTAAATTCTACCAGCTTTTCCCAATCAATACTTCCATCTTCTCTACAAAAACTATTGGAAAATTCCCTAACAAGTCTATTAGCTGCTCTGTTATAACTTTCTTTATAATCAGCCACATATTTCTCCGGCATAGTTCCCATATATCCGATAATCTTTATGTAAAAGTCTTCGTCTCCTGTTAATTCTGTCCAGAATCGTTTTCCAGCCAATTCCTGATACATTTTAGGCTTTCCTCTACCAGATTCTTTCTTTTTCCCATAACAATAACCGATATATGCTTCATATCTTGCCTTTGCTTGCTGTGCCAACTTAGAAGCAGCTGTAAAATTCTGTTCCTGTCGTTTTTTACTGTCTGCATTAAATACGGACGGCCCACTTTTAACAGCTATTGCAGAGATTGTATTTGTTTCATTGTTCTGAATCATAATATCAATACCTTCTGCCAAGGCTTTATTTCCACCACTTGCAGCAATAGCAATCGGTTCAAAAAAGCAATTTCCAAAAATCGTTTCTTCACTAGAACTTACAAATGCTGTAAGCACCGAATCTACGATTTCAGTTGCACTCTGCATAGCCTTTGCACGGTATAAATACGGGTTTTTACGTTTCATTACCTTCTGTATGTTTAATCCATCTATCTTTTCAATTAACGTTCCATAAAATGTTTCCAAGGCAGAAGCAATCGCCTGAATTACAGCCTGTTCATCATATGAATTATTTAACGGCATATAAATTTCCTCCCAATTCTATTGCATTTCTAATCTTATTATGTACATTTGTGCCTCTAAAGCGTTTTGTCTGAACTAAAGCTGTCTTATTAGCCACAGAAAGCACAGCCTTTCCAATAGCTTCTGCTAATCCTACCGGAACAGCATTCCCTATCTGCCGATATTTTGCTGCTGTCGTTCCAGTAAATACCCAATCATCCGGAAATTGCTGAATTCTTGCATATTCTTTTACGCTTAATGGTCTATCTTGTGTAGGATGACACATCATTGTTGCTTTCTGTACTGGAGAAGTAACTACAGTTGGTGAAGGCTGATCATATGATAACCTTCTATAAAATCCAACTTTTCCACCTCCGGATTTATATGCACCTCCCATAGCAATAGGAATAATATTCTCTGGTAAATCTCTCCAATTCCCACCTTCCGGAACCATTTTCAAGAATTTCAATCTTTCTTCACTTAACGTTGCACATTCTCCATGGTCAGATTCCAAATCTTCAATCACACTTCTAACTGTCTGCCACTGATACTCCTTGCTTTGATGCATCTGAAAATGTGTAGGAATTGGTAAGAAAATATCTTCATTATCCCGACTACCAATTAACACAAACCTCTCTCTGAATTGTGGAACGCCATAATTTACAGCATCAAGTACGCCATATACAGTTTTATATCCCAGTTTATCAAATTCTGCTAAAATCACATCAAGCACTGTTCCTAATTTCTGATCAGGATCGCTTTCATCTCTTTCAGACAAAGGCACATGTTTCAATGGCGACGACATAATTCCTTTTACATTTTCCATCACGAAAAAGCGAGGCCGTATATAATCAATCATACGAATGAAATCCATAAACAAACTGCCTCTCGGATCATTTATACCCAATCTTTTTCCTGCTGTAGAAAAAGGCTGGCACGGCGGTCCTCCGCAAATCAAAAATGGCTCTCCTACAGATAAGCCTGTCATATCTAATAATTGCTGGGGCTGTATTTCCCTAATATCTCCGCCCAATACTCTATGGCCATTGGCCTGCATAGTTTTTACACAGGCTGCATCAAAATCCTGTCCAATTGCTACATTTAAACCTGCTTTTCCCAATCCAATGTCTAATCCCATTGCTCCAGAAAATAAAGAAATAACATCTCTATTGGCAGCATATCTACTATAATTATTTTGTTTTATATTTTTATGCATTAAACTTTCTCTCCGTTTTTTAATACGAATTTTCTTTCAAAAGAACTGTTTACCGCACCTGCTATATCTTCTAATTCAGCTATGGTAAAACTCTCCCTTTTCATTTTTCCATTAAAATTCTGTGGTGTTGTCCCTATTCGCCGTGCAAGCTCAGCTACGCTAATATCTGACCGCACACACAGTACCTTGATTTGTTCAGAAATCGTCATTTCGGGTACCTCGTCATTTAATCAACTCTTGCTTTACAAGTATAAATCATAGCCTTTATACCGTCAATCAAATAATTCATGTCCAACAGCCACTGGTACTTGTATCTTTTCCTTTAACTTGTTAGAATAATTAATATTCCCAAAGGTGGTGACCCGTTTATGTCTCGTGATTCTGAAACTGTCTCTAAAAATATGCGTAGCATTCATAGCAAAGACACATCCATAGAACTTCAACTCAGAAAAGCTCTATGGCACAAAGGATACCGATATCGAAAAAATTATAAAGCCTTGCCCGGCGCTCCTGATATTGTTCTGACCAAATACAAAATTGCTATTTTTTGCGACAGTGAATTTTTTCATGGAAAGGACTGGGAAATCTTAAAACTCCGTCTTGAAAAAGGTAAAAATCCAGATTACTGGATTAAAAAAATTGAACGTAATCGTTCCCGTGATTTTGAAACTGATAAAAAGCTCTTGTTTCTAGGTTATACAGTTATACATTTCTGGGGTCAAGATATCAAAAAACATACCGACGAATGTATTCAAGCTATTGAAGAAGCTATATGGGACAGCACCTTTTCAGATTCTTCTTTCGATTCCTCTGACGAATAGTATAAAATTTATGGCTGCATCTTTTTTGATACAGCCATAATGGTTTTAAACATATATTATCTCTTTTAGTACAATTTCTTCTGCACTAACTTTGATATTATTCATCAATCTAACCCACCTCATCTGATCCTGCCTCTTTAAGTTTTCGTTTACACCCTGTTTTCCCACCATCTGCTTTACCAAGGTTTCCACCTGCTCTCTGGTCTCCTGATCGACTCGGTTCAGATGTGCTGTTAGTTCCCCCGTCATCAATAAATACTGATATCGTGCCGGTCTATGCACTTTCAGAAACTGTTTTCGCAACATTCCGTATTTACCATATGTCAGTTCTTCCTCATTCACTTCCAGATCCGGCAGGTAATAATCTCCATGCAATGTGTAGCTCAATCCATTACTTTCATCATAAATGTGCTTTTTCATCGTCTTATCTCTCCATTCCTCTATTTTTTGTTTTATTTTTCTTACGCTGTTGATTCTCCATTTCACTTTTACGGGCACCCCAAGCCAGTCTTTCGTGAATACTTCCTTTTGGCATTTGCTCCATTTGCCGTTTTTCTTCTAATGCTTTCTGCTCCTGTATATCCTGTTGTACTGCATTTTCTACAATATTTTCTCCAAGAACACGCACTACCCGATCATATCTGTCGGAAACACCCTGCAATTGTTGCTTTTCCTCAGATAACTGCTGTTTTTCTTCACATACTGTATCTAGCTGTCTCTGCACTCGGTTATATGCCTGCTTTGTTTCCTGATATTTGTGTTTCCATTTTTCTACTTCTTTGGTAAGTTCTTTGACCTGGGCTGCCATTGCAGCAATTTTATTTTTCATCTGGGTAAACAGTGGTTTTATCTTTTTATCCCGGTAAGTTGTTGCACGTTCTAATGTCCCAGCTTCCGGTAGAATTGCTTTCACTGTCCCATATTCCTTTATTTCCTTACTGACATTATCCATAACAGGCTGCAACCGTTCTCTGCGTTCTTCCAGGCTGTGCAGATCTTTCTCAGCTTTTTCCGCACGCTTCTCAGCCTCCTCTTTATCTTTAACTGCCTGCTCCTCATCATCTTTTAAAAGCTGGATATCAGCTCTTACTTCCGCAATCTGTGCAATCAGTCCTTCATTCTCAGCAGTGAGATATTCTTTCTCCTGTTCCAGTGCCTGTACTTCCTTTTTACGCTCTTTCTTCTTAAAATTATAAACATCAAGATGCTCCTCATGTGTCCCTTTCTGCTCCCATTCAATTCCATGCTGTCGTGCAACCTCTGCAAGCACTTCTTTTTCATGGTTGATCCACTGATTCAACTCTGTATCGTGTTTGTTCCCGCCTTGAAATCCTAGGCTTTTTAATGCCTGCTTCAGTGAAACCCTGGTATCCATTCCTTTCCCTTTCCAGCCAGTTACATAAGGAACAAAATCAATATGCAGATGCGGTGTAGCTTCATCCTGGTGCAGATAACAGCTAAATACATGAAGTGTTGGATTTCGTTGCTGAAAATTCTTTACATACTCATCCAGTACTTTTACCGCCAGGTCTCCTTCTGTCGTTCCCACAGCCATATCTTCTCGATTTCCAATCTGGAAAATCACTTCATGGAACAGCTTTTCCTGCTTTCCCTGACGAATTTTTTCATAGTAATTTGTAATCTGCCGGTCCTTTCTTTTTCCCACATTGTACCGTTCCACAGAATTATCAAACAACTCTTTATATACTTCTTTCAGATTTTCATTCTGGTAACAGATATTCAGGTGTACTCTGTCTGGGTCTACATTTTCAGCTACAAAGTCCCGTCTGTTATGAGCCAGCGATCCAGCTCCAATCATGCCGCTGATCGTTCTTCTCATCATTATGCTCCTCACCTCTCCTTCTAAAAAGCGTGCCAGATATGGCACATAATTTGTATTTCCGCCAACTATGGCGATTATAAGAAATCTTCGCCGGATACGGCGGTTTTGTTACTTTTGTCAAAAGTAACGCAAAAGCACTTTCGACAGCCGTACCGCCTATCAAAAGTACCCTTGCGCCCTGCCGGGGGCAAGACGTCCGGAGGACGTCTGTTCTGCACCGACCGGAGCGGAGACCATTATTTCTCCCGCTAGTCGGATTGCTTCTGCGTTACTCACTTAACTAATCTATTACTGTATTCTCGCCCGTATATATTCCAGATCTCCGCAGTACGGTGTTCCTACCAGATACCATTCCCTTGCCGGATTCATCTCCATTCTGGTCTGCACCCACTGATCATCAATTAGTACTTCCAGGCATTCCCCACAATGAAATCCTGTATCAATCCATAAATCTGATGACAATAAACCATATCTATCGTTACTGCTGTTATATCCTAATCTTCCTTCTCTCATTGCTGTATGCTCCTTTCTATTGTCCTACTGTAAGGACGCCCTGATTCAGGGCTCCCTTTCGCAGCCTATAATTTACCGATAAATAATCGGGTAATCTATAACCTCTCGTCTGTATCTTACCGGCTTTCTCCTTGTCTGATATTTACAGGTGCGTGACACGCTCCTGTTATAAAGTGATCAGCAAGAATCTCTACCAACGAAAGTTTTCCGGTATTCCCTTCCTTTCCAGGTATTCCTGCCTGGACTTTTCTCTCTCTTCCTCTGTTGGGGCTGTTTTGTACTTGCTGTATAACTCCCGATCTACCATTGCATTCAATTTCTTTTCTAACCCTTTCCTTATGATTTCTTCGCCCTTATAATTCTCCATCAGGAAATATTGCAACAGTTGAAAGAATAACTCATATGGTATCTGCACATTTCTATTTTTCATCTGATCTCCTTTCAAGGTGGCAAGATGCCCTATTATTAAGATATGGTCATCTTGCCATCTTCCTTTTTCTACTCTGACAACATCCAATACCACTGATTTCCACGTTTTACGGAATCTATTCCCAGTTCCATTTTGGCATTTCTCAGTGTTTTCTTTTTAATTCCCAGTTTTTCTGCTTCTTCCTCAATTTTCTTTTGTGTCATACCTCCATCAGCCAGTATCTCAAGCAGAAATTCTTTTGCTTTCCGGGTTTTCTGTCCTTTTCCCTCTCCATTGAGCAATTCATCTGCACTAATGTCATATTCACCAATCCATTCAAATCCGTTGTTTTTATCCAGACGGAACGCAATAGCTTTACCTTCCGGTGCCAGGGAACTCTTTGTATGGCACACAACTCTTACTTCCGGTTCGTCCTTAATTCGCCCGACAATCAAAACGCTTCTTGCAGCTGCCTGAAAATCAATAGAACCAAGTCCCCGGTAAGAAGATTTTCCGTTACTGTTCTTGTTCATGTGTCCAATCAGAATAATCGCACAATGATATTTTTCTGCCAAGACTGCTATACGTTTCATCAAAGGACGGATTTCATTAGCCCTGTGCATATCCACCTCTGATCCAAGGAAGCCCTGAATCGGGTCAAGCACAACCATTCTGGCTTTTGTCTGCACAATTGCTTCTTCCAACCGGACATCTGCCATCGTCAGCGGTTGCTCACTGTCATCGATAACCATGACCTTTGTGCAGTCTGCACCTGCAGCAAGTAATCTTGGTTTTATCGTATCTCCAAGGCCATCTTCTGCAGTCTGGTAGATTACATTTACTGGTGCCTCCAAATGCTGTGTTGACGCATTGTTTTCAATATTTTCTGCATCTACCATATCGCTTTCACTATCAGTATCTATTCTTTTATCTTTTTTTTAATCAGCTGGAAGAATAGACTCTCCTCTGGTTAGTTTTGCAATAATCTGAAGCACCATTGTGGTCTTTCCTTCTCCCGGATCTCCCTGTATAATTGTTACTTTTCCATAAGGAATAAATGGATAAAGCAGCCATTCAATCTGCTCCACTTCCACCGTATCCATGTTGATGAGTTTCAGTTCCGGTTCCAGCCTTTTCTGTACTGTTTTATTTGTTTCTGTTCTTTTGTTTTCCATCAAATCCTCCTTATTTTCCCGTTGAAAGAAAGAGTGGTTTTTGATAGAATACTCATAGAAGTTTTTGGGAAGAGTATTCTACCAAATCACTGCCTTTAGGTGTTTGCCGACACTTAAAGGCTCTTTTATTCCGCTTTCATTCCAGCCATTGTTATTGTGATAAGCCGAATCACTTCCAATAAATCCTCCGGCACATCTTCTCCCTTTTTCAGACATTTCAGCTCACTCAGTACCTTTTCAAGTTCCTTCTTCAAAGCTTTATACACCCTGGGATTTCCTGTAACCACAACTTCTTTTTCCTGCAGTCGTCGGATAATATATTCTTGTTTGGTTAATCCCGATAGCCGTACTGCCGTCTCCAGAAGTTCATCTTCTTCCGGTGACATCCGAAATGCTACAACTTTATTTCTCCAACGTCCCTGCTGATCCAGACATTTAGCCGACATTTGCAAGTTCTCCTTCCACTTCATTTAATTCTTCTTCCATATTTTCCGCATCCAGCTGCTCTGCCATGTCCTGCTGTACCGACGGGAATAGATGTGCATACCGGTAAGTAATCTTTTCTGCTGAATGTCCAACCCTTTTTCCGATTGCCAATGCGGTATATCCCATATTGATCAGCAGGGATACATGACTATGCCTAAGATCATGAACTCGGATTTTCTTTACACCACTCGCTTTGCAGCCTCTTTCCATCTCATGATTCAGGTAATATTTTGTCACAGGAAAAATGCGGTCATCAGACTTTAAACTGTAATATAATTTCAGGCAGTCCTGCATTTCATCACACAGGAACTGTGGCATTATGACTGTCCGTACACTGTTCTTTGTCTTTGGCGTACTGATTACATCTTTTCCCTTCAAACGCTGATAGGACTTATTGATCCGAAGCGTTTTCTTTTTGAAATTAAAATCTGCCGGTGTTAAAGCAAGCAGCTCACCGGAACGAATCCCGCACCAGTAAAGCAGTTGAAAAGCATAGTAGGAAAGAGGTTTGTCCATCATTTCTTCTGCAAACCGCTTATATTCTTCTTTTGTCCAGAACAACATTTCCTTGCCTTCTTCTTCTCCCAGTGCCCCTGCTTTTCTCGCCGGATTAGTGCTAAGGTCGTAATATTTCACTGCATGATTGAAAATGGTGCTTAACTGTCCATGTATCGTTTTCAGATACGTTGGCGAAAGCGGTTTTCCTGTCTTCGTTTTCAGTTTTCTCATCTGGTTATGCCAGTCCATCACATCTTTAGCTGTAATTTCCGATACCTTACGTTTTCCAAGATACGGAAGAATTTTTTTCTGAATAATATTTTCTTTTGTAAGCCAGGTACTCTGCTTCAGAGATGGTCTTACATCCTCTTCATACAAAGCACAGAAACTTTCCATTGTCATATCCACGCTTGCTTTCTTCTGTAATTTGAATTGTAATTCCCAGTCCGCTGCCTCTTTTCTTGTAGCAAATCCTCTTTTACATTTTTGCTTTCTTGCACCTGTCCAGTCCTGATAGCGGATCATTACATACCAGGTGCCATTGTTGTTCTTGTAAATTGCCATTCCTAATTCCTCCCATCATTCGATCTTGTTCCATAGAACTGCTCATAAAAATACTTCCGGTCAACTTTTCCTGCGATTGTCTGACATCCCATTGCCTGCAATTCCCTGTTTAGCCTTTTCATCAGCTTGTATGCATAGGACTCCGATACTTCCAGGACTTCCATGACCTCTTTCACATTCATAAACATTTTACTCATAGAAAATTTCTCCTTTCTTTTTACTATACTATTTTGTATTGGTTGAATTATACTATACTATTCTGTATGGGTCAAGTGCTTTCAATACATTTACCCATACTTTTTTGTATGGATTTTCTTGTCTCTACCATTTGGATATGCTATACTCAACCTATCAAGAAAAAGACAGGAGATATAAACATATGGCAATAGGCGAAAGAATCCACCATTTCAGACTTCTGCGTGGTTTCACGCAGAAATATTTGGGTCAACAGCTGGGATTCAGTGATTCACAGGCTGATGTCCGCATTGCACAGTATGAAAAAGGGGCACGCAGTCCAAAAGAAAAATATCTGAACGCATTGGCTGATATTTTTGAAGTATCCCCTCATGCTCTTGCTGTCCCGGATATTGACAGTTACGTTGGACTGATGCATACCTTATTTACCTTAGAAGACCTTTACGGGCTTCACATTGATGAGATTGACGGAGAACTTTGTCTCCGGCTGGACAAGGCCAAGGGAACCACCTACCTTTCCATGTTCGATATGTTCCATGCGTGGCAGGAACAGGCAGAAAAACTCAAATCCGGCGAGATCACTCAGGAAGAATATGATCAGTGGCGTTACAACTATCCAAAAAACGCAAAATAAAAGCCGACAAAAAAAGGCCTTACCAAATTGATTTCACTCAATTCAGTAAGACCTTTTTTGTCGGTTTCACACATATTACTCGATAACCACAGGATACCTGATAAATAATGCCAAAATATCCAGTGTTATCATTTTGTTATCAAATAGAACTTTATCTGCCCGGAAACGCCCTGTTTATAAGGCTTTCCAGAAATTTTTTAATTATTCAAACTCAATCGTAGCCGGCGGTTTCCCCGTGCAATCATACAGTACGCGGTTTACACCTTTCACCTCATTTACAATTCGGCTTGTGACTTTTCCGAGTACTTCCCACGGAAGTTCTGCGGATTCTGCGGTCATGAAGTCGGATGTGAGGACGGCACGAAGTGCGATGGCATAGTCATAGGTTCTGACATCGCCCATGCAGCCTACGGAACGCATATTGGTCAGGGCTGCGAAGTACTGACCGAGTGTGCGGTCGATACCTGCTTTTGCGATCTCCTCGCGGTAGATAGCGTCTGCATCCTGTACGATGCGTACCTTCTCTGCTGTTACCTCACCGATGATACGAACGCCAAGTCCCGGACCCGGGAACGGCTGACGGTATACCAGATTTTCCGGAATACCAAGTTCCAGACCGGCGCGGCGGACCTCATCTTTAAACAGCATACGCAGCGGCTCGATGATCTCCTTGAAATCTACGTGTTCCGGAAGTCCGCCTACGTTGTGGTGGGACTTGATAACAGCGGATTTTCCAAGACCGGACTCAATCACATCCGGGTAAATCGTACCCTGTACGAAGTAATCTACTTTGCCAATCTTCTTTGCTTCTTCCTCAAATACGCGGATGAACTCTTCGCCGATGATCTTACGCTTGCGCTCCGGATCGGTTACACCTGCCAGCTTGTCGTAGAAACGCTGCTGTGCATTGACACGGATGAAGTTCAGCTTGTACGGACCGTTCGGACCAAATACTGCCTCTACCTCGTCACCCTCGTTTTTACGAAGCAGACCGTGATCGACGAATACGCAGGTCAGCTGGTCGCCGATCGCTTTCGCCATCAGGACGCCTGCTACGGAAGAGTCTACACCGCCGGACAGAGCCAGAAGGGCACGACCATTTCCTACTTTTTTACGGATTTCTTCGATGGATTTTTCTACGAACGCATCCATCTTCCAGTCACCTGCACAATGGCAGACACTGTATACGAAGTTATGCAGCATCTTGGAGCCTTCCTGTGTATGAAGTACCTCCGGATGTGCCTGGATGCCGTACCAGCCTTTTTCTTCATTTTCCATACCTGCAATCGGGCAGACCGGAGTATGGGCTGTCACACGGAAACCTTCCGGCATCTTGGAAATATAGTCGGTATGGCTCATCCAGCATATGGTCTTCGGGGATACACCCTCATACAGCTTAGATGTTGTGTCTACCTCTACCTCCGTCTTTCCGTATTCGCTGACCGGTGCTGTGGCAACCTCGCCGCCTAACAGGTAGGACATCAGCTGTGCGCCATAGCAGATACCCAGTACCGGGATTCCCAGATCAAAGATTTCCTTTGAACATCTCGGAGATTCCTCCTTGTATACACTGTTCGGTCCGCCGGTGAAAATGATACCCTTCGGGTTCATCTCTTTGATTTTTTCCAGCGGCAGGGTGTAAGGATGAACCTCACAATATACGTTACACTCTCTTACTCTTCTGGCAATCAACTGATTGTACTGTCCGCCAAAGTCCAGTACAATGATCATCTCTTTCTCCACGAGTATTCCTCCTATAATTTTATGCTGCGATCCGTACTTCATCAACTTGTAGCTTCGAATCAACTTCCAGGATTTATGGTCACACGCTTGCACAACATGTGAACTGTAACAGTCATACTGCTGCCGCAGGTAATCGCTCCGTTTCAGCCCCATCGCCGCCAATCGAAAAATAACCGGTCGCAATCTGTTCAGCAGCTATACCACGTTCTCTTCCTGTCAATTCCTGTAACTTTTATTATAAAATACCCGGCAATTAAAGACAAGCCATTTTTACGGTATTTTCAGGCACTTTTTCCAGAAAAATACTTTTCGATTCAATTCAAGTCGAACATCCGTGAGACTTGGCGCGTGATTCTGGTCAGCGAAGCATCGGCAAAATCCGCTACCAGTATGATATCGTACGGAATTTTCAGTGCAGAAAATTCCTATCCGCAAGTAAAAATGCATATTCTATGCAGAATCACTGCGCTTCCTCGCGGAGCGTTTATCTCAATCGGAGACCTAACTCCCACTGAGACAAATTTGTTATTACTCGCCACCTAAAGAGGTGGGGCTTCTCAACTGAGAGCAAAGGATGAGAATTATTATACTATTTGCATTGTGCAGATATGCACACCCTGCGCTTTCATCTCGGTAATTGAATTGCCGAGGATTCCCGCTTATTGTCCTAAACATTTAAATATTTCTTCACATACTTCCCCGTATACGATCCCGGCGTCGCTGCCACCTCTTCCGGTGTTCCTTTCGCAATCACGGTTCCGCCGCCCTCGCCGCCTTCCGGTCCGATGTCGATCAGGTAGTCAGCAGTTTTGATGACATCCAGGTTATGCTCAATGACAACCACGGTATTTCCACCATCCGACAAACGTCTTAATATCTCAATCAGACGGTGTACATCGGCAAAATGAAGTCCCGTAGTCGGTTCGTCCAGAATATAGATCGTCTTGCCGGTTCCACGCTTGCTCAGCTCCGTCGCCAGCTTGATTCGCTGTGCCTCACCGCCGGACAGCTCGGTGGACGGCTGTCCCAGGCGGATATAGGAAAGTCCTACATCGTAGAGTGTCGCAATCTTCCGGTGTATGGAGGGCACATTTTCGAAGAATTTCATCGCCTCCTCGACCGTCATATTGAGGACATCATAGATGCTTTTCCCTTTATATTTGACCTCCAGCGTTTCCCGGTTATAGCGCTTGCCGCCGCAGACCTCACACGGCACATAGATATCCGGCAGGAAATGCATCTCGATCTTGATGATGCCGTCGCCGGAGCACGCCTCACAGCGCCCGCCTTTTTTATTGAAGCTGAAACGTCCTTTATTGTAGCCTTTTGCCTTGGCATCCGTAGATGCCGCAAACAGATCCCGGATCAGATCAAATGCCCCCGTATAGGTTGCCGGATTGGAACGCGGCGTCCGCCCGATCGGAGACTGGTCGATCGCGATAATCTTATCGAGCTGCTCGACGCCCTCGATGGATTTATGTTTTCCCGGAATCGTGTGTGCTCGGTTCAGCTTCTTTGCCAGCGCTTTATAAAGAATCTCATTGACAAGTGAGCTCTTTCCCGAACCGGAAACGCCGGTGACGCAGGTCATCACGCCCAACGGGAATTTGACGTCGATATTTTTAAGATTATTTTCCGCTGCGCCTTTCACCGTCAGCCAGCCGGCCGGTTTTCTCCGCTCGGACGGCACCGGAATCTGAATGCGCCCGCTCAAATATGCGCCGGTGATCGATTTTTCATTTTTCATGATCTCTTCCGCTGTGCCGATCGCCACGACCTCGCCGCCGTGTTCGCCCGCGCCCGGACCGATGTCCACGATACAGTCTGCCGCGCGCATCGTATCCTCGTCATGCTCAACCACCAGAACTGAATTTCCCAGATCCCGCAGGTGTTTCAGGGTATCCAGAAGCTTGTCGTTGTCCCGCTGGTGAAGTCCGATACTCGGCTCGTCCAGAATATATGCCACACCGACCAGACCGGAGCCGATCTGGGTTGCCAGACGGATTCGCTGCGCCTCGCCGCCGGACAGCGTGCCAGTCGCACGCGACAGGGAAAGGTATTCCAGACCGACATTGATAAGGAAGCTGATCCTCGCCCGAATCTCTTTCAAAATCGGCGCACCAATCGCCTGCTGCATCGGCGTCAGCTCCAGCGCATCGATAAATTCGCGGAATTTGACGATCGACATATCGGTCGCCTCGAAAATATTTTTCCCACCAACCGTGACTGCCAGAGATTCCTTCTTTAATCGCTGCCCCTTGCAGACCGGACACGGCGTGATCCGCATAAATGTCTCATATTCCGCCTTCATTGAATCAGAGAACGTCTCACGGTATTTGCGGTTCATGCTCTGAATCAGCCCCTCAAAGGCAATATCATAAATTCCCTCGCCACGCTGTCCACGGTAATACACCTTCACAACCTTGCCGCCGGTTCCGTAAATTAAAATATCATGGATCTCCTTCGGATAATCTTCAAACGGGGTATCCAGACTGAAATCGTATTCTTTTGCCAATGCATTTAAGATCGCACCGGAAAAGCTCGTTTTGTCCGTGCAGGACTGCCATCCCATCGCCGTGATCGCACCTTGATTGATGCTCAGGCTCTTGTCTGGAATCATCAGATCCTCGTCAAACTCCATCTTATATCCCAGACCGAAGCAGTCCGGGCACGCACCAAATGGGTTGTTGAAAGAGAAGCTGCGCGGCTCAACCTCATCCACGCTGATACCGCAGTCCGGGCAGGAAAAATTCTGGCTGAACGTCAGGGTATCGTGCTTTTCTTCGCCGTTTTCATCCCGCACCGCCGTATCGGTCAGCATCAGACCATTGGAGAGACCCATGACCGTTTCAATCGAATCCGAAAGGCGTTTCTCAATCCCCGGCTTGACCACCAGGCGATCGACCACAATCTCAATATTGTGCTTAATATTTTTATCCAGCGTGATCTCCTCGGAAAGCTCGTATAAACTGCCGTCCACCCGCACACGGACATAGCCGCTCTTCTTTGCCTGCTCCAGCACTTTCTCGTGGCGTCCTTTCCGCCCGCGCACGCCCGGGGCAAGAAGCTGGATCTTTGTGCGCTCTGGCAGCGCCATGATCTGGTCAACCATCTGATCGACCGTCTGGCGGCGGATCTCACGACCGCACTTCGGGCAATGCGGAATACCGATCCGTGCGTACAAAAGACGCATATAATCATAGATCTCCGTCACTGTGCCGACCGTCGAACGCGGATTCCGGTTCGTCGATTTCTGGTCGATAGAGATCGCCGGGGACAAGCCCTCGATGCTCTCGACATCCGGCTTTTCCATCTGACCTAAGAACTGACGCGCATAAGACGACAGGGACTCCATATACCGCCGCTGCCCTTCGGCATAGATCGTGTCAAATGCCAGAGATGATTTACCCGAACCAGAAAGTCCGGTCAGGACGACCAGCTCATTTCTCGGAATATCAATGGAAATGTTTTTCAGATTGTGCTCATTGGCACCTCGTATCTTTATATATTGCTTCGCCATATCTGTACCTCAATTATCATTGACTCTGCTCTGTTTTATCATGTCGCTGCTGACTTATTTTATAGTCATTATAGTCACAGTCTTCCCTGTAATTATGCTTAGTATAACACATTCCAAAAGTCTTTGCAAACATTTGTTCTGTTTGATAAAATTGAATCAGCTAAACATAGATATTCCTTAGGAATAGAAGTCAAACTTTTCATCCATTCTAATACAAAAAGGGCACCTCCGCCCGACTCCAAACCTAACATGGAGACCAGACAAAAATACCCTTTCGCCCTATTTCATTTTTTCACGCATTCATTTTATTTCACGATTTTTCGTTCCCCGAAGATACACCAGCCAGTACCCGCCTCCAATCACCAGCATCCCGCCGATCATATTTCCGATCGTAGCCGGAATCAGATTATTGAGAATAAAGGTTCCGATCGTCAGCCCTTCCGCTGCCAGACCGTACTCGCCCATGATCATCAGCCCCGCCGGGATGTAAAACATATTGGCGATGCAATGCTCGAAGCCGCAGAGAATGAAAATCGCCACCGGCGGATAAAGCGCCAGAATTTTGCCAGATACCTGCTCGGAGCTCATCGCCGCCCAGACTGCAATACAAACCAGCACATTACAGAGGATCGCACGGCACAGCACCTCCGGCAGAGTCAGGGTCACCTTGGAAACGGCTGTATTCAGAAGAACCTGCGCCAGATCGCCGCCGTACAGGCTTGGAATATGCCCGTAGACAAATAAAACCGCCACAAAGATCGCGCCAATCAGATTTCCCAGATAGACAAACAGAAGATTTTTAAACAGCCCGCCCACGGAAATCCGTTTCTGCAGCGCCGAGATCGTCATCAGGCAGTTCCCAGTGAAAAGTTCCGCCCCGGTGCAGACCACCAGCGCCAATCCTGCCGGGAATACGAGTGCCGAAGCAATCCGCGATGCTGAGGCATTTGTCATTGCTGCCGAGGCAACCGAAGCCCCCGCGCCTGCCAGCGCGATGAACATTCCGGCGAAAAAGCCGAGTATCAGCATATGAGACACCGGAAGTTCCGCCTTTTTTCTGCCCGTCTCCACATAATTTTCTGCAATCTGTTTCGATGCAATCATAGATTTTCCTCCCATCAGCCTTTCTATGTCAGAAATTCATTTTTCAAATTCTTCCTTTTATCTTCTGAATTTCCGAACCTGCCACATCGTTTTATAACCTTTCCTTCCATTTCAAACAGAAAAAGACGGTTTTCGTCCGATCTTTCTGTTCTATCCCTTTAAAATCTTTGACAAACAACCGTCTTTTCTATTATTTCTATATCATTTCTGATGTCGTCCTATCATCTCAAGCCGCCATCTGACATCACCTATCAAGGGCTTCCCTTATTATTTCATGTGACTACTTTTTGCAGCCCTCCCACAAATCCTATAAGTTCCCCTTCATTTTCCTACCGTTCCTCCCGGAAATAATTCTCGCCCAGATGCGCCGGGATATGTGCCCCTTTATTCTTACGCATCGACGCGATCACCAGCACCAATGCGGTGATAATGAACGGAAGGGCATCGAAAAATGCCGTCGGAATCGCATACGTGTTTTTCGGCACATAGTATTTCAGCACGCGCAGCGCCCCGAAAATAAAGGAACCGTAAATAACATTGATCGGCTTCCACGCCGCGAAGATAACGAGGGCAACGGAAATCCAGCCAAGACCGCCGACGCTGTCGCGCAGCCACACGCCGCCGTTGATGATCATCGAGCAATATGCGCCGCCGATACCGCAGATCGCACCGGATAGCAGTATATTAATGTATCTCCACTTTGTAACTTCGATACCTGCCGCATCTGCTGCGCCCGGATTTTCTCCGATCGCCTGCACATTTAAACCAACCTGTGTTTTATATAAGTAGAAACTCGCCACAATCGCGATGATGATTCCAAGATAAACGAACGGGTTATAGGAAAATAATAATTCTCCGACCACCGGCAGATCACTGAGTCCCGGGATGTGGATGTTACGCATCTGTGCCGTCACCGCATCCGGAAGTTTCAGGGTGCCGTTCTCTGATTTTTCCAGCATAAAGACGCCGATAAAATTGGCTAATCCGACGCCGAAAATCGTCAGGGTCAATCCCGTTACGTTCTGATTTGCCATAAATGTGACAGTCAAAACACCGTAAATCAATGCCGACAGCATTCCAGCCACCGCCGCAGCTAACAGCGCCGCAACAAAGTTATCCGTCTGATAGCCGACCATGAATCCGGCGCACGCGCCAATCGACATCATGCCCTCGACGCCCAGATTCAGGTGTCCGACCTTCTCACTCAAAATTTCGCCAACCGTGCCAAACAGAAAAGGCGTACCCGCCAATACAGCCGCCACCAGAAATTTAATTACGATCTCGCTGCTCATGCGCGTGTACCTCCTTTTCCGCGAAATACAAATTGATACCGTATAAACAGTTCACATCCCAGAATGAAGAACAGGATGATTCCCTGCAGCACATCCGCGCAGTCCGAGGACAATCCGAATGAAGACTGAACTACGCTGCTTCCTTTTTCCAGCACGCTGAACAAAAAGGTAACCAGAAGAATCACCGGCGGATTTAATTGTGCCAGCCATGCCACGATGATCGCCGTAAATCCGACCCCTCCGGCAACTGCCGTCGTCAGCGTGACATCCGAACCGGTCGCCTGCACCATGCCGCCGATGCCGCAGACAGCGCCGGACAGAAACATCGTCCGCAGAACCACTTTTTTTACATTCATGCCAGCATAGCGGGCTGTCTCCTGGCTCTCTCCCACGACGCTGATCTCATATCCCTGCTTGGAACGATTTAAGTAAACCGCTATCACTACCACAAGAATCAGCGCAATCACCCAGCCGAACTGGATGCCGAACACCTTATCGAGCGCCGCATTCTTATTGAAACGGGCAATCTTCGCATATCCCTGGGAACCTGGGTCACGCCATGCGCCCTCTCTCAAAAATACGATGACATTCAACGCGATATAGTTTAACATCAGCGTAAACAGCGTCTCGTTCGTATCATACCGGGTCTTAAACCACGCCGGAATGAGTCCCCACAGACCTCCGCCGATCGCGCCTGCCAGAAACATCACGATCACCAGCAGCCAGTGATTCCAGTTCGCATGGAACAGTGCAAAATACGAGGCAAAAATACCGCCCATAATGATCTGTCCCTCGGCTCCAATGTTCCAGAATTTCATTTTAAATGCCAGCGTCACGCCCAGCGACGCAATCAAAAGTGGAATCATGATTTTGACCGTCGCCTGTATCGCCATCTCGCTTCGCAGCGCTCCGGTTACAATCGTCTGATAAATGACAAATGGATTCTGCCCAATCAGCAGGATAAAGAATCCGCCTGCCACCAGAGCCAGCACGATCGCCTCCAGACGGAGGATCAATGTTTCTCTTTTTCCAAGTTCCGCCTTTTTTACAACGCGGATCCACGGTTCTTTCATGCCTGTTCCTCCTTCTTTTCGGATGCCATACTCTTATCCAGCCCCAGCTCGCCCGCTTCGGTACCGGTCATCATCAGTCCCAGCTGTTCTTTCGTGAGCTTCTTCGCATCCACGATACCCGTGATCTTTCCATGGCAGAGTACCATGATCCGGTCTGAAAGCTCCAGAAGCACATCCAGATCCTCACCGATATAGACAACCGCCACGCCCTTTTTCTTCTGCTGGTTCAGGAGGTCATAAATCAGATAGGAAGAATTAATATCAAGCCCTCGCACCGGGTAAGCCGTGATCAGCACCTGCGGGCTCGACTCAATCTCACGTCCCAAAAGTACCTTCTGGACATTGCCCCCCGACATCATACGCACCGGCGTATCAACGCCCGGCGTCACGATTCCCAGTTCTCCGATCAGGCGTTCTGCCATCTCCCTCGCCGGTTTCCGGTCTACAAACAATCCTTTCCCTTCCGAATAGGACTTGAGCAGCATATTATCAACCATACCCATTGAAGCAACCAGTCCCATGCCGAGACGATCCTCCGGCACGAAACTCATGCTGATTCCGAGGCGGATGATCTCCGCCGGAGTCTTACCGATGATATTTTCCTTACGGTACAAAATAGCGCCCTTTTTCGCGTCCATCAACCCGGTCAGCGTCTCGCAGAGTTCTTTCTGGCCGCTTCCGGCAACACCGGCAACGCCCAGAATCTCGCCTGTTTTAATCTCAAAAGAAATATCATCCAGCGCCACGCCGCCGTCACTCTTATCGACGGTCAGATCGACAATCTTCAAAATAGTCTCTCTCTTCTCCATCTCCGGGCGCTCGATATTCAGGCTGATTGGTCGTCCAACCATAAGCTCCGTAAGTTTCTTCTCATCACATCCGGCGGTTTCTACCGTCTCGATGCTCTTTCCTTTTCGCAGAATCGTGACGCGGTCACTGATAGAAAGGACCTCATTTAATTTATGGGTAATAATAATAATCGCACAGCCCTGTTCCCGCATCCGGCGCAGGATTTTAAACAGCCGCTCCGTCTCCTGCGGCGTCAGGACTGCCGTCGGCTCGTCCAGAATCAGGATCTGGGCGCCTCTATATAATACCTTCAGGATCTCGACCGTCTGCTTCTCGCTGACCGACATGTCGTAGACCTTTTTCTCCGGTTCAATTTCAAGTCCAAATGACTGTCCAAGCGCTTCAATTTTTTCCCGCAACGCCTTTCTTCCCAGCCGTTTTCCCTTGGTTCCCAGCACGATATTATCCATCGCACTGAACACTTCCACCAGTTTGAAATGCTGATGAATCATACCTATTCCTAAATTTCTCGAATCTACCGGCGAATTTATGGAGACTTCTTTTCCTCCAACCAGAATCGAACCGGCATCTGGGTGGTAGATACCGGAAAGCATGTTCATGAGCGTTGTCTTACCGGAACCATTTTCTCCCAAAAGTGCCATAATCTCGCCGTACCGGACGGTCAGATCAATCTTATCGTTCGCCACGACGCTTCCGAATACTTTCGTGATCTGCCTACACTCAATGGCATACTGTTCTGTCATATCGTCACCTCAAATGAATATTTAACCAATTTTTTAATCAATTTCCTAAAAAAGAAAAAAGAGGTGCCGCAAATGAAAGTGGATCCATTTGAAGCTGCCTCCTTTTATCTGTTATATACTCTTGAAATCTGCAACACCCGGAAGCGTTTCCGAACCTGTTTCAGCATCGCTTTCAGGTATATAATTCCGTGATTATTTCTCTACGATGTTTTTGAAGTACCAGTGGATATTGCCTGTGATATCTGCATCAGACATATGCTCGCCCTCGGTGCCAACGGTGGTTCCGTCGTTGCACTCGATCACGCCGTCAAATACATCCCAATCGCCAGACTCGATCTTCGCACGTGCCTCATCGATCTTCTCCTGCGTACCATCTACGCACAGGTCAGATAACGGGGAAATGTCTACCAGACCTTCCTCCAGGCCGCCGAAGTAGTTCTCGCCTGTCCATGTACCATCAATCAGATCCTGTACAGCTTTGGTATAGTAAGCGCCCCAGTTCCAAACGGTGGAGGTCAGAACTGCCTTCGGAGCATCCTTGCTCATATCAGAGTTGTAACCAACACCAAATACGCCAGCTTCCTCAGCTGCCAGCTGCGGGTTCGGTGTATCGCAGTGCTGTCCAATGACATCACAGCCCTCGTTGATCAGGGCTACGGCTGCCTGTTTCTCACCTTCCGGATCGTACCAGCTGTTGGTGGTCTTGATGTAAACGGTTGCATCCGGGTTTACAGAATATACACCCATTGCAAATGCGTCACATCCGCCGGTAACCTCGGCATTGTCCTTGCCCCAGGCGCCGACATAACCGATCTTATTGCTCTCTGTCTTTAAACCAGCCGCGATACCAGTGAGGTAACGGGACTGATAAATCCGTCCAAAATAATTGTTAAAGTTCACACCGTTGGATTTGTAGCCGGTTGCATGGGAGAAGATAACGTCCGGATATTCTTCTGCCAGTGCCTCGCATGCATCCATGTAGCCCCAGCTTGTCGCGAAGATAATCTGGCATCCTTCCTCGACACACTCGCGCATTGCTGTCTCGATGGCAGTCTGATCATCGTCCGCTACGTTGTTCTTGCGGATAATCTGATCATCCTCCAGACCAACGGCTTTCTGCATCGCTACGATACCCTGATCATGCGTGTAGCTGTAACCGGAACCATCCGCCGGATTTCCAATATGAATCACTCCGACCTTCAGATCCTCTTTAGCAACTGCCGGCATCACGCCCTCTGCTGCCTCGCCTGCTTCTGTGTCTGCCGCGTCAGCTCCCTTTTCCTCCGCTGCCTTCGTATCTGCCGTATCAGAAGACGAAGAAGAACAGCCTGCACACAGGGACAGCGCCATGGCAGCGCTCAGTAACACGCTTACTACTTTTCTCATAACATTTCCTCCTAAGAATGCCTGCGAATGCGGTTCTCTCCCTTTCTCATCGTTTGTCAGAATTCCCTCGCAGAACCTGAAATCCGAAAATAAAAACGCATTCCCGAAAATTTAGATCGATACAGGAAATATTATTGCATATTTACAGACGCTTTTCAAGGAATTTACCTGATTTTTACTGTGATATTTATTAATATGATTCTATTAGAATTTCTTATGTAATGGTCCATATATTTTATTTTTACTAATATATAAAATTTCACCCCCATTTTCATGTTCTGGCGTTTGCGGTTGCATTCTGTCAGATTGAGTTCAAAAACATATCTTTTATTTCTTCCTTAAATATATAGAAGAAATAAAAAAAACAGATGCCCGGCACCTCACTTTAAATACCTGACATCTGCCTTTTTGACTCTGCTAACTATAATCGCTATAAATGACAAACCATTGATTACACCTCTGCGTTCTCATTGCCCTCTTCCTTTTTCTCTTCCAGAATCTTCATAAACTCCTCACCGGTGATCGTCTCCTTATCCAGAAGATAGTCTGCCAGCTCATGAAGCTTATCCTCATGCCCGGAAAGAATAGCTTTCGCTTTCTCATACGCGCTCTTTACCAGCGCAATCACTTCCTCATCGACTCTCGCCGCCGTCTCTGCCGAACAAGCCAGGGAAGTATCGCCGCCTAAGTAGGCGTTGTTGACCGTCTCGAGCGCTACCATGCCGAAATGGTCACTCATGCCGTAACGCGTCACCATCGCACGGGCGATCTTGGTTGCCTGTTCGATATCATTCGAAGCCCCTGTCGTGATAGAATGGAAGATCAGCTCCTCCGCCGCACGACCGCCGGTCAGTGTCACGATCTTGTTGAACGCCTCTTCCCTGCTCATCAGGAAGCGCTGATCCGCCTCCACCTGCATCGTATATCCGAGTGCCCCGGAGGTTCGCGGCACAATCGTGATCTTGTGGACCGGAGCCGAGTGCGTCTGCAGCGCCGCTACCAGCGCATGACCGATCTCATGGTAGGAGACAATCTTCTTCTCATCCCCAGAAACACCGGCATCCTTCTTCTGATATCCGGCAATAACCGTCTCGACACTCTCTTCCAGATCCTGCTGGGACACGGTCTTTCGTCCCATCCGGACTGCCCGCAGCGCCGCCTCATTGACAATGTTTGCCAGCTCCGCGCCGCTCGCACCGTTGGTGGCACGGGCGATCTCATTGTAATCCACACTCTCATCCACTTTAACCTTTTTGCCATGGACTTTCAGAATTGCCTCACGGCCTTTCAGATCCGGCAGCTCTACCGGAATCCGGCGGTCAAAACGTCCCGGACGAAGCAGCGCCGGATCGAGGGATTCCGGACGGTTGGTCGCCGCCAGAATGACAACACCCTTCTTGCCGTCAAAACCATCCATCTCAGTCAGAAGCTGGTTCAGCGTCTGCTCGCGCTCGTCATTGCCGCCCATGCCGGCGCCGTCACGCTTCTTACCAATCGTATCGATCTCGTCGATAAATACGATACACGGCGCTTTTTCATTGGCCTGTTTAAATAAATCACGCACCTTCGCCGCACCCATGCCGACAAACATCTCAACAAATTCCGAACCGGAGATCGAGAAGAACGGAACGTGTGCTTCCCCGGCAACGGCCTTCGCCAGCATCGTTTTACCGGTTCCTGGAGGTCCGACTAACAGGGCGCCCTTCGGCAGCACCGCACCGATCTCCGAGTATTTTTCTGGCTTATGCAGGAAATCGACAATCTCTTTTAATGCATCCTTCGCCTCTTCCTCGCCAGCCACATCTGCAAATGTGATACCCGTCTCGGATTCTGCATAAATCTTCGCATTCGACTTGCCAAACGTCATTGCGTTGCCAGGTCCGCCACCCATCCGTTTCATCAACGAGCGTCCCATGAGCTGTCCGATTCCCACAAAGAGAACCAGCGGCAGGATCCAGGTCAGCAGGAAATTCAGCAGCGGTGACGCCTGTGTGTTGATCTCCGCACTGTATTTCACGTCCTTACCATCCAGCAGGTCATACAGGTTGACACCCGGAATCTCGCCGGTTTTGTAGGTGACATTCCACGCTGTGTTTTTATTGTCATTTTTCAGCGTATAAACGATCTCATTGTTCGTCGTTACATACACTTCATCGACATTATCTTCCTTCAACTGATCGCTGAACTGGTCAAACCGCACCTGCTGCGTCCGATCCATCATAGATGGAAAGAGGAAAATATTTAACAGCATGACAATCAGCATAACCAATCCATAATAATATAAAAATGATTTTCTGGGCGGCTGCTTTCCGCCGCCGTTCGTGTTCTCTACCATAGATTGTTCTCCTTATTGTGAGTCTGTGACAGATGGTTTCTGTGTTTCTGTCACATCGTTTCGTGATACATTAACATATACAGCATTCTTTGTTATTTGTCAATCCACAATGGTAAATATTTATTTACTTTTTATATTTGTTGACCTTTTTGTCTGGATGTGCTAGAGTACAAGTAAATTGATGTTTCCTTGTTTGCAATTTATGTTTGTGAAATGGACCGCATTTTATTACTTTGATATTTAAATTTGGAGGTTTTCCTATGAATCCAGGCAAAAAAAATTCAAATCTTTTAAAAAACACCGGTATCCACTTCCTGGAGTTTGCACTCGGCTTTCTTTCCCTGGCGAAATGCCACTACCAGCCAAGCCATGATATGAAAGTCAACTCGCTTCCATTTTTCGCCCTGATCGCGCTCGACAGCTGGGCAGATCAGGACTATACCATGTCTGAGCTGGCGGACAAGCTGAGTATCACAAAGCAGCAGCTCTCCCATATGATCAAGGTTCTTGAGGAACGCGGTCTGGTCGAGCGGATCCATGATACAGCCAACCGCCGCCGCGTCTACATCCGCATCTGCGATTCCGGCCGTGAGATGATGAACCAGATGAAGCAGGAAATGCTGTCTTCCACCCTGTTTGGGCTGCGCGCTTACACCCCGGAAGAACTGGCATCGATGGACGAGTGCCTGTGCCGCCTGATGGAATTAATGAAGAAATTCAACTGTGAAACCGATGAACCTGCGAAGAATGTATCCGTATGATAAAGACACTGGAGACACTTTTTTCTCCGCTTTCTTTTAAATCCTGTATAATTGACTTTTGTAACGTCCAGCAGCATTCCGGATTGATTTCTCTGCCATTTCATCCTTTCATCCGTTCCGGTGTGTTCCACGCCTCGGCAGAGTTTTCTTTCTGTGCCAATGGACGTTTCTCAATGATACAGAAAGAAGGTTCCTACATATTATGCCACAAATGATAGAAAATCATATTTTTCCACACGCTACTCATAGCAAGCACACTCTCCCCCTCTCATCCAGGCAAACTTCTGCTAGCATTCCACGCCTTTCCGGTCAAACGCGTGCTGCCGCACCTGCAAGAGCCCAAAAGGCCGCGGACGAATTTGCCCGCTACCTGCTCACGCGCAACCTTGCCGATGAGACACTCCGCGCTTACACTTATGCGGTACGGCAGTATTTTACCTATTACCGTGACATTACCTACCCCAATTTAAAGCTATACAAAATCTTTCTGCTCGAGCACTACAAGCCGCAGACCATCAACCAGCGGATCCGAGCTTTGAATGCCTACCTGGATTTTAAAAAGCTCTATCCCGGGCATCTTCCCATGGTAAAAATCCAGCAGAAAACATATCTGGATCACATGATCAGCGAGGCGGATTATGAATACCTGAAACACTGCCTGCTTCGGGATGAACGGTACACTTACTATTTTCTCATCCGTTTCATGGCGGCAACCGGCGTCCGGGTCAGCGAGGTGATTCAGTTTCAGGCAGAAGATATTTTCTCCGGCTATAAGGACATCTATTCCAAAGGAAATAAAGTCCGGCGCATCTACATCCCACAGTCACTCCGAACCGATACCCTCAAATGGCTTTCCTTTCTCCACAAATCCCACGGTCCCATCTTCCTCAACCGCTTCGGTTCCCCCATCTCTCCAGGCGGCATCCGCAGCCAGCTCAAAACCATCGCCCTCTCCTACCACATGACACCGGAAATGGTACATCCGCATGCATTCCGCCACCGGTTTGCCAAGAGTTTTATCGAAAAATGCGGCGATATTTCCCTGCTGGCGGATCTTGTTAGGACACGACAGCATCGAAACAACCCGGGGGTACCTGATGAAATCGAGTCAGGAACAGCAGACGGTGATTGACCGGGTGGTGACGTGGTAGGCACAGGCGTGTGAAAACCATAAAAGGGGAAAGAACTGCCATTTTCCGCAATTCTTTCCCCTTTATTATAGATTTATTTTTTCTCTGCCTCCACAATCACGAGCTCATATGGCAGTGCTTCCTCAGCGCTATCGGTTCTAATGTTTTCAACCGACCGTTCTACCGCATTCTCTTTTTTCTCCTGCTTCCCACTATCCAGCTTTGTCTCAACATTCTGTTCCGCCTTCTTTTCAGAATCTTCCTCCTTTTCTGCTGTTCTACTAATAAGACGATGGAAGATTTCATTTGGTTTTACATATTTGCAATTTTTTTAACAACTTTTCTTTCCAAATAAACATTTTTCAAAACGGAAGTTAGAAGAACCAGATGGATAATAGAAAACGCATAAAGATATTACAGGCATAAAAAAAGCCCGGCAGAAAGAAAATGTGCTATGACATTCTCTCCCTACCGGACTTTTCCTAATATTAAATTTCCCTACAGCACCTTACTCAAAAATGCCTTCAATCTTTCGCTCTTTGGATGCTCAAAGAACTCCTTCGGTTCGTTTTCTTCGATGAAGTTGCCACCCTCCATGAACATGACGCGGGTTGCCACCTCGCGGGCGAAGCCCATCTCATGGGTAACCACGACCATCGTCATGTGTTCCTCGGCAAGCTGACGCATTACGTTTAATACCTCGCCTACCATCTCCGGGTCAAGCGCAGAGGTTGGCTCGTCAAAGAGCATCACATCCGGATGCATTGCCAGTGCGCGGACGATCGCCACACGCTGTTTCTGACCGCCGGAGAGCTGTCCCGGATAGGCGGATGCCTTTTCCTTTAATCCGACACGCTCCAGAAGTTTCAATGCCTCCGTCTCCGCCTCGTTCTTCGGGCGTCCGAGCAGTTTCATCGGTGCCAGCGTCATATTATCAAGAATCGTCATATGCGGGAACAGGTTGAACTGCTGGAATACCATTCCCATTTTCTGACGGAGTTTGTCAATGTTTGTCTTCGGATCCGTGATATCCGTTCCCTCAAAATAGATGTGTCCGCCGGTCGGTGTTTCCAGCAGGTTCATGCAACGCAGAAATGTGGATTTACCAGAACCGGATGGTCCGATCACGCAGACAACATCCCCCTTGCGTATCTGGGTGGAAATATTGGTCAGGACCTTTAAATCACCGAACGCCTTGGAAAGGTCATTGATGTCAATTATCACTTCTCCGTTTTGTACGTTATCGTTCATTCTTTCTCAGGCTCCTTTCCAGATTCTGTGCAAAGTGGTTGAAGATCATCGTCAGCGCCAGATAAACAGCAGCCACGATCAGAAGCGGTGTCCACGCGTCATACGTTCTGGAACGGATGATATCGCCGCCCTTCGTCAGATCCTGCACTGCCACGTAACCGGCTACCGAAGTCTCTTTCAGAAGAACAACAAACTCATTGCAGAGCGCCGGAAGTACGTTTTTAAACGCCTGCGGCATAATGATATAACGCATCGTCTGGACATAGTTAAAACCAAGGCTTCGACCTGCCTCCATCTGTCCCCCGTCGATCGACATGATACCGGAACGGAAGATCTCCGCTACATATGCCGCCGAGTTAAGACCAAACGCGATCACACCGACAAAGACGCCGGCAAATACACGCGATACAAAAATACAGTAGTAGAAAATCATCAACTGGATGACAACCGGCGTTCCCCGGATGACCGTCAGATATACCTGGCAGACACCATTTAAAAATTTCATTTTACCGGTTTTGTCGTGAGTCGCACGGACAATCGCAATCAGCAGACCAAGGGCAATGCCGATCAGGGTCGCAAATAACGTGATGATCAGGGTATTTTTTAGGCCCCCTGTCAAATACTGCCACCTGTCATCCTTGATCAGGTTTAAATATAAGGCCTGCTTGAGTTTCTCCAATCCGTTTTCCTCCTTGTAAGATGATATAGACCCGAAAAAGGGCTGCTGCCGAATTTCATCTTTTTCATTCTGCAGCAACCTTTTTCTTAATCAAACAGATGTAGCTTTTTCTGTCAAATTATTCAGCGGTAATGTATTTTGCAACGATCTCGTCCAGTTTTCCAGACTCTTTCAGGTTTGCGATGGATGCGTTGATAGCGTCCAGAAGCTCTGTATTGCCCTTCTTAACTGCGATTGCGTACTCTTCTTCTGCGTACGGTGTTTCCAGAAGCTTTAAGCCTTCATTCTCGTCTACAAATACCTGTGCCGGTTTGTTGTCAATGATAACTGCATCGATCTTGCCAGTAGACAGTGCCTGTACTGCATCTGCGCCCTTGGAAAATCTCTGTACGCTCTCCTCGCCGAAATCATCGGTGGAGTACAGGTCTCCGGTGGTACCCTGCTGAACGCCGATCTGCTTGCCCTTTAAATCATCCAGGGATGCGATGTCGCTGTCCTCTGTTACGATAACAGACTGAACGCCGGTTGCGTAAGTGTCAGAGAAATCCACCTGGGTCTGACGGTCCTCGGTAACAGTCATGCCTGCTGCTGCGAAATCAGCTTTGCCGGACTGAACCTCCGGGATGATAGAATCGAATGCTACGTCGGTGATTTCCAGAGATGCTCCCATATCCTCGCAGATAGCGTTTGCAATATCTACGTCGATACCTACGATATCATTTCCATCGTGGTACTCATACGGTGCGAACTCAGCGTTGGTGGACATAATCAGAGTTTTTCCTGCAAATGCGCTGTCGCCAGCTTCTGCTGCCTCGCTGCCCTCTGCTGCCTCTGCGGTTGTCTCCTCATTCTCCTCTGCGGCTGCGGTTGTCTCTGCCGGTTTGGAAGAGCATGCTGCTAACGATGCTGCCATAGCAGTTGCCATAGCGATTGCTGCTAATTTCTTTTTCATAATAAATTCCTCCTCATTTCTATTCGCTGCTTTTGTATTTTTATGCAGTAAATACGAATATTCTTACTTTTATTATTGTATCTAGGAATACATTATACCGCATTTTTATAAATAATCAAGCCTGAATTCCTGTTTTTTACAGGGTTTTGTATGATTATGCATTCTTTTCCAATTTGTACGGTTCCAGTTACGGACAGATCTGGTTGTTAATTCTTGGCACGGGAGTTTAATAGTTGCATAATCAGGTTAGTGAAATTTTGAAAGTAAATGAAAGCAGGTGAGAGCTCGAAGAATGTTTCCGGTTTCTGAACGGATTATCAATTCATAACGAACAGTAAAATGAGAACAATTCCAAAAATGGATAAGGAAGAAAAAAATACTATAGTCTGCAACAGCAACAAAAATCGCTGCACCCCAGCAAATACAAGGGTTACAGCGATTTTATTTTCACTCAACTGCCAAAGACTGGATATATTTTTTTCAATAATCCAAATTTTTGTTTTTTCTGTGTTTCCTGTTTTCAAACTTCACGTTCTCTCCACAGGCAATATCATTTACTTAGAGAATTTCTTTGAAAAAAATTTCCTTTTTTCTACCAATAACTCAACAAGCACTTGACAACACCTTGATAGTTCAGCGCCTCAGCTAAAAAAACGCATAAAAGCAATCCATTCGTTATAATAGCGTTGACTAGAAACTATAAAACAAGCCCGGCAACCAGGTTGATACGACAGGAACAAACGATACCAGCAGCAAAATAGGTAATGCACCAAAAAGCAAAAATGGAAGAATAGGTTTAATAAGTTTATGAATCGGAACATCACAAACTCTGGAACATGCCATCAGACAAGTAGCCATTGGCGGTGTAATTGAGCCAATACCTATCGAAACAAAAACGATTACTGCTAACTGAATTGTATCTATTCCACATGCAGTAGCAATCGGTGTAAGAAGTGGCACCAGCGTCAAAATAATAACATTTCCATCCAAGAAAAAACCTATAAAAAACAGCAGAAGATCTATTAACAGGATAAGACCAATACGATTATTGGTAATTCCCAACATTAACTCTGCCACCAACTCAGGAATATGGTTAAGTGTCATCAAACGACTGAAAATCAAAGTCATTGGAAACATTATAACCAATGCCGAAACATCCTTGACTCCCTTAGAAAAAACGCCCATCAATTGAACCAGAGAAAGCTTTTTATAAACTACCACTCCCATGATCGCTCCATATAAACAGGTAATTGCACCTGCTTCTGTCGCTGTAAAAATGCCGCCATAGATACCCCCTAACACAATTATCGGCATTAAAACTGCTACAACAAGCTCTAAAAAAAATCTATTCCGGCTTATAGTCTCACGCGCATTTTTTTCTGATTCTTCTTTAGGCTCATTATCTTCAGTACATGCAGAAACGGATGCAACTGTTTTACCCGCATATTCTGGATGATAATATTTTATATAAATAATCCGATTAATGATCAAATAGAGTCCTGCCCATATTAATCCCGGCACAATCGTAGCCATAAATAAAGCACCAACCGATGCCGAGGACACGGATGCAAAAATAATAGCATTTACATTTGGTGGAATCATAAAGCCAAAAGGACTGGAAGCTGCAATTAATGCCGCTAAATATGCTTTATCATATCCTTTCTTTTCCAATTCTGGCACCATAGCTGTTGACAGTGTATTAGCCGTTGCCAATGCTGAACCGCAAAGGGCACCAAAAAAGCAGGAAACTACTGGAATTGTGGCCGTCAATCCTCCCTTTACATTATGTAGCATCTTATCCGCTACCCGAATCAGCACATTTGCAATTCCGCTTCGCTCAATCAAAGAACCGCCTACTATAAAAAGCGGAATCGCCAACATAGAAATAGAGTTCAAAATGTAAAACGCATTCGTTGCAAACGTTCCTGTACTTCCAAGCCCCATATATGCCACAAAAAAGGAGCCGCCCAAAAATGCTAACGGAACTGCAACGCCGGAAAAAATCATGAGTAAAATTAATACTGCAGCTATTCCAAATATCATAATGTGCGTAACCTCCTTATAGATTTACAAACGTTCACCACATAATAAACCATCATCCCCAAAGCTCCTAAAAATACAGAAGCATATACCCACCACATGCTAAATCCAACAGCCGGAGACACCGTTTTACGTTCAATATGTGTCATCATTAAATTAAATGTTAATGGCATAAATAATCCACATATTATAGTAGAAATAATCAAACTAAACAAATGAAGTGCTTCTTTTGACTTTTCCGTCTTACACAGATTCAAGAAGAAATCGACTTTTAGCATATTGTCATCACGCACAACCAGTATTACTCCAAGCCATACAAACACAATAAATAGAATTGTTGGCAATTCCTCATAGCCGTGCATATTAATATTAAATACCCAACGACTGAAGATTGTCAGATTAACCATAATCATCATCACAATCAACAAAATGCCCGCTAAATTTCCAACCACAAATTCAACTATATGATCTAATTTTTTTAAAAATTTCACCACGTTCCTCCTCTCTTTAACGGTAAATAAAAAGCAGGGGATACTACAAACATAGATATCGATCCACTTGCAGCATCCCCCATACCATTAATAATTAAACAGCTCAGATACCTGATTGTATAATTCTTCTCCAATCAGTTCTCTCCACTTATCCGACAGAGAAGCCGCATACTCTTTCCATTGATTCAATTCCTCATCTGTTGGCTGATAATATGTAATTCCTTTTTCATCAAAGAATTTTTCTGCGTCTGCTTTCATATCTTTATAAGATTCATATTCAGCCTCTGAACACGCCCAGGCAGCATCCACAAATATCTTTTGATCCTCTTCGCTATACTGATTAAACTTATCTAAATTCATCATCAAACTATACGAAGTCCACTGAGCTCCAACATATGAATAAAATGGTGCTACTTCATAATAATTTTCAATAATATATGAAGGTATCTGCTGATCCGTAGCCGTAATCAAACCATTCTGCAGCGATGTATATAACTCTCCGTATGGCATAATTGCGATATTTCCCAAACCGCCATAAAATTCGTTAACAATAGCATCTTCATATGTTCGAAACGTTTCATTCGCCAGATCCTTCGGCACTTTAATCAATTTATCTGTCGAAAAGATGTGGCGCTGTAAGCCACTGTTTTGTGCCAAAAGTTTAATTCCATTTTCTTCATAAAGCTTTGTATTAATAGCAAATCCTTCTGCATTCGGATTAGCAAGCTTTTCCCTCACTGTGTCTAAATCAGGTAATAAAAATGGAATTCTTTGCCATGCAAATCTCTTATCTACATTAGACATTCCGGCACCAAAGTTAAAATCCGTCTCCCCATCCTGAATCATCTGAAAGGATTCTGCATCGCTGGCATAACTGGAATACCAATAAATATCTACTACATAACGGCCATTACTATTTTTCTCTACCTCTTCTTTAAATTTCAGTAGTCCATCAGCCCAGGGATTATAATCCGGGGCAACTTCTGGATCTAACGCTGATGTTGTCAAAATAAGATGAGTTGCATCTGAATCTGCTTTCGTAGTTTCTGCCGCTTTATCGCTCTCCAGTGCAACTGTATTATTACCTCCACATCCAACTATAGTTAATGCCATCATTGCTGCCATTGCCGTTGCAATTAATTTTTTCATTGTAGCCCTCCTTTTCAACATCCACCATATTCTTTTTCTGCTCGTTCCTGGCTGATCAAACCATCTTTCACATCACACTGTAATGCTTTTTTATCTCTCTCAAGCGGATTACCCCAGCCTCCGCCTCCACTCGTCTGAATATAGAGTCTATCTTTCTTATAAAAACGCACCCTTGCTTTCGAAGGCAAATGTTCTTCCGTTCCATCCGCTCTCTTTACGGTAAAACGTGCTCCTAATGCTGCTTTTCCACCATTCAATCCCCACGGTGCCGTATTAACACGATCGGAGGCAATAAAGCAATCTACCTCATCCGTCTGGAATTCCAGAACTCGCTCAATTCCAAATCCACCCCTGTGCTTACCAGGTCCTTCAGAATTTGAAGCTAAACCATATCGTATTACCTTAACCGGCATGATCCTTTCAAGGACTTCTACTGGTGTATTTCTTGTATTAGTCATATGCGTATTAACTCCACTGGTTCCATCTTGATCGCACATTCCACCATATCCTCCTCCAACAGTTTCACCATTAGCAAAGAAAGAATGTGTTTCTGGATTATAACCGCCCAGCTGAATTCCATTCATCGATCCACAAGCAGCTGCGCATACTTTTTCGGGAACCACTTGAGCCAGTGCACCAAGCAGTACATCTACCAAACGCTGACACGTAATAGAATTTCCAGAACCTGTAGCTGCCGGGTATACCGCATTTACTAGGGAACCTTCCGGTGTTATAACTTCAAAGCGACGATATGTTCCAGAATTCGGCGGAATCGTAGGATCCGTCACTGCTCGAACAACATAATAAATGCAAGCCAAAGCCATCGGACGAACACAATTCAAAGGTCCTCTTACCTGAGGGCATGTCCCCGTAAAATCAATTTTAATATGTGGTCCTCCTGTAGTAATTGTTGCCTTAATCTTTAATGGCTCTGTTGTAGTAATTCCATCTCCCTCTAAAAAATCCTCAAATTCAAACGTTCCCTTCGGAAGTTTTTCTAACTCTGCTCCCATTCGCCGATCACAATAGCTTTCTAACTCCGCTATTGCTTCAAGAACTACTTCTACGCCCATTTCATCACATAATTCTTCAAATCGCTTTTCACCTACATTGTTGGCAGCAATCTGAGCCATCAAATCTCCGCTACTTTCGTATTTTGTTCGAATATTAGAACGAAACATAGCAAAAATCTCAGGATCTACTTTTCCTTCTTTTTTTATCTTTACTGGTGGGAAACAAATCCCTTCATGAAAAATTTCCGTAGCATCCGGTGTTAACGAACCTGGAACTTTTCCTCCCACATCTACATGATGCGCCAGATTTCCTACAAAGGCTACCAGCTCTCCTTTAAAAAAGATCGGAGAAAAGATAATAATATCTGGCAAATGAGTTCCACCAATAAATGGATCATTGTGCATGATAGCATCTCCAGGCTTCAATTCTTTTTTATTAACATGCTTTAAAGCTCCCTTTACTCCCCAAGGCAACACTCCTGAATGAACAGGTATATGCTCTGCCTGTGCAATTGTCTCTCCATTTACATCAAATAACGCACACGAACAATCTCTTCTATCTTTAATATTTGTGGAATAGGCTGTCCGAATTAATGCTGCTCCCATCTCTTCTGTAATTGCAAAAAAGCGATTTCGCATAACTTCCAACGTGATTGCATCCATCTTTTCATTCCTCCTTTTAGTTCTCTTCTAATGTCTCCATCCGCCCAGTCTCATGATTTGCAATCTTCACAACCAAATTCATTCTCTCGTCTACTGTCACCTTATCGCCAGGCCCTACTACGGACGTAGCTCCTGTTTCTTCTATAATTGCCGGACCGATAAAGCTGTTACCTGCTTTTAAATTATCCCGCTTATATACGGCTGTATCCAGCCACTCTCCCATAAAATAAGCTTTTCGAATTTCTTCTGGTTTTGGAAGTTCCTTACTAATTTCCCCTTTTGAATACAAGTTACTTTTGTCCATTTCCCCAACTACAGAAAGACGTAAACTAACCAACTCCAGGGGATCATTCTTCTTAAATCCATAAGAACGCTCATGTGCATCACTGAAATCATTCACAAGCTTATCCCAAACCAGCTGATTCACCGGGCTATTGGGTACCGAAATTGTCAATTCGTAGGCCTGGCCAAAATAGCGAATATCTATTTTTCTCTCAAAATTTACGCTACTCTCTGATACGCCATCTCGAGCCATCTCTTTTCTTGCTTCAGCCTCTAATTTTTCGAATTTTTCTTCCATATGGTCGAAAGAAACATCTTTTTCATGTTTATGATACGTGCATACTTCATCATATCTAATTGGTGCAACTAATAATCCAAAAGCAGAAAAGTTTCCAGGTGCGATAGGAATAACAACCGTTCCTATATCCAGAGTTCTTGCCAGTTCAACCGCATGAAGTGCTCCCGCTCCTCCATATGGCAGAAGCACAAACTTTCTCGGATCGATTCCTCTTTCTACCGTCATAACCCTAATTGCTCTGACCATATTGGAATTCGCTACACGAAGAATTCCCTCTGCTACTTCCTCCACTGTCATATTTAATTTTACAGCCAATTTTTCTTCTATCGCTTTCCGTGCAGCCGCCACATCCAGGTGCATTTTTCCACCTAGCAATTTTTCACCCACACGACCTAACACAGCATGAGCATCTGTTACTGTTGGTTCTGTTCCTCCTTTGCTATAACAAACCGGTCCCGGTACTGCTCCTGCACTGCGAGGGCCAACCCGAAGCGCTCCGCCAGCATCCAGCCACGCTATAGAGCCTCCTCCTGCTCCAATCGTAGTAATATCTATATGTGGGAATTTTACCGGAAATCCCTCAATCACTCCTTCACCCGTGATACCAATAGAACCATTCTGCACAATTCCCACATCAAATGATGTTCCTCCAAGATCGCCAGTAATAATATTATGATAATCCGTAATCCTGGAAAGAAATTCGGCAGCCAAAACACCTCCAGCCGGACCAGATAATAACGTATTCACACTCTTCTGAGCTGCAATCTGATCGGTCATCATACCTCCAGAAGACTGCATAATAGTCAATGGAGAATTAATCCCATTTTCATCTAATCGTCTACGCAACTGGGATACATATTTCTGCATTCTTGGCTGAACATATGCATTCATAACAGTTGTATTCATTCGTTCAAATTCACGAAACTCCGGCAAAATTTCACTGGATACAGACACTGGAAAATCCGGTGCGATTTCACGAATAACTTCCAACGCTTTTTTCTCATTTTCATCATTCGCATAAGAATGAAGAAAACAGATTGCAATGGATTCCGCTCCCTCTTCCATTAATTCATGAATCGTTTTCTTTAATTCCTCCATATCCAACTGCACCAATACAGTTCCCGTATAATCCATTCTTTCGTCTGCCTCCCGACGAAGATATCGGGGAATTAATGAAGCTGGTTTTCTAGCATGTAAATCATAAAGTTCTGGTCTGCTCTGGCGACCAATATCTAAAACATCTCTAAATCCTTTTGTTGTTATTAATGCTGTTACAGCGCCGTTTCGTTCCAAAAGTGTATTTGTAGCCACTGTCGTTCCATGTGCAACACCCGTCACACAATCTGGTGCTACTCCCAACTCTTCTAAAAGTGCTCTAATTCCGTTCAGAACACCTATACTTTGATCTTCAGGTGTAGAAGGCGTTTTTGCAAAATACACCTTACCATCTTCATTTATTCCGACTACATCGGTAAACGTTCCTCCTACATCTACACCTAATTTCAATTTAGCCATTTTTCATCCTCCTTTATCTCTATCCCTGGTAATAATTTACTTTCGGCATATATTTACTTCCTAGCACCTTATGAAATTCTGGGTATCTTGATTGTTCCGGGTGACGTCCTTTCTTTTCTGTTACATCATTAGCCAGCCATTGTAATGGAATAATGTAAAATAATGGAGTTAAAATTTCATCCATTCCTCCTGGAAGCGAGATAAAACGACCTTTTATTTCAATCTCTTTTTCAAAGCCCTCGTAACCAATAACAGTCACGTGATCCGAATGTTCCTGAGCAAATTGAATCATTCTCTTTATTCGCTCTACTCCAGGTCCCTCGTTTACCAAAAAAATCAAATATGACCACTTTTCAAGACAATGATACGGACCATGCATGTACTCTTCCACATCATATACCTCTACCGGGATTCGCACTCCTTCTAATACCTTAAGAGCCCCTTCTTTAGCTGCAGCTGTTAAAGTACCACCTCCGATAATTGTCACAGATGGAGCAGATTTATACTCCTCCGCAAAATCTTCAATTTCTTCAGATGTACATCTCAAACTTTGCTCCATCCATTTTGGAACTAACGAAATGTCTAATTCCTTACCAGCTAATCCCGCAGCATATAAATACAACATTGCTATAGTCGAAGTAAATCCCTTCGTTTTGGCCCCTACCAGTTCTTCTCCTGTACATGTATCCAAAATTGCCTCAGCACTTTTTCCGCCAGGATTATCAGGCTCGGCTGTTACCATAACGGTTCTAGCCCCATACTCTCTTCCTTTTTCCAAACAATGTATCGTCCCAATACTACGTGCTGTCTGTGAAATTCCTAAAATCAGCGTTTTCTCATCTAGTCGATAATGTGGATAGTAATACAAAAAATCAAATGGGGTAAACACCTGAACCTCTGCATTGAACCATTTTGTAAATGCATATTTAGCCGCAATTGCTGTATGAAGTGAGGTTCCAGAACCAATTAAATAGATTTTATCAAATGGACCTTTTCCCACTATAGAATACACACTATCACACACTTTTTCTGCATTTTGGCAAACTCTTCTAATTGTGTCTGGCTGTTCCAATATACAGCTCTTCATGGTTTGCTTCATTCTATGTATGCCTCCCAACTCTTGTATTTTTCTCTATTTTATTTTTTTACCTGTATGTCCTGCTCTTCGATTTTTTTTGAAGCAAAATTAATTGCTCCTAGAGCTCCTGCTTTTCCTCCCAAGTTTGCCAAACAAATATCCGCCTGAATTGGCGTAAGCCTGCCAACCTCCTCTCGAATCCGCTGAATCACAGATCCCATAGAATCAGAAACTCCACCGCCTATTACAACCTTCTCTGGATTTAAAAGACTAATCGTATTGGCTATCGCAACTGAAAAATCACGAACAAATTTGTCTATTACCGGTATTACTGAGGTATCTCCTCGGCTATATGCTGTAAATAATGCTTCTGCCGAACCAACAATTTGATCCAGTGCCGAGCCAGAACATTTTTTTTCTAAAATTCCCTGTTGTCCTAATTTATTAATTTCCCCTTTTTCCACATCGGAACTTTCTAAATAATATCCTAATTCTCCTGCTCTTCCTTGAGCCCCCAATACCAACTGTCCACCACATACTAATGCTCCGCCAATACCTGTTCCCAATGCAATAAACAACATATCATCCGTCTGTTCACCTGAACCTATCCAACGTTCACCTAATGCTGCCAGATTCACATCATTTCCGACATACACTGGAAATGAAAAATATTCATTCATTAAACTTTGCAAAGGAAATTGATTCCACGATAATGCTTTGGCACGCACCACTGTTCCATCTGAATCCACCGTTCCCGGGACTCCAATTCCCATGCCAAATATCATTTCTCGTTTAATTCCTGCTGCTTCTAATGACTCCTCTACAATCTGGACTAATTCCTCAAACTGATTTTTGGTTGGTAATTTTTTTTCGTACACAATATTACCCACCAAATCTGTTATCAAAAATAAAAGTTTTGTTCCGCCAATATCCATGCCAATACAATACGCAGATTTTGGATTAAATCCCAACATAGTAGATGGGCGTCCAACCCCTGATGGAGACATACAGTCTCCATACTCAACTAGGAGCTTTTTCTTAATTAATTCATCTACAATCGCACTAACTGTTGTTTTACTCAAATTTAATGCCTTTGATATCTGTGCACGGCTAATCGGCTGCTTCTCCTTGACCATATTCAGAATCAATGTCCGATTAATTTTTCGTATTAATTCTAAATGCCCTAAATTTCCATTCTTCTCCATATTACACCCCTTACTCACTTAATTAGTTCAGTGCACTTACTAATTTTTTTTAAAATTACCTCTCGTATTAAGCAAGAGGATTTATATATAAAATACACTTTTATTATTCTGTTTTCAATAGGATTTTTCAACAAAATATCTTTATATTTTCGTAAAAATTACCAAAACGCATTTCACATAATTTGTTTCTTTAGAAAACTAAATGTCATTTTCAAGATACACATCCATATATACTGAACTCTTTTTGCAATGCAATTGATAATTCATAAAAGCACTTATATCTAACAAAAATGCAATTACAAACCAAGGATGACAGTAACTGTCAACCTGTAACGAACCAACAATTTCAAGAATGTTTTTACTAACCTTCTATATGGTTCCACACATACCCATGCAGTAGAACTTTCAACATTTCCTTATCTCGCTCTTCCCAGGCGGCTTGTACATTCTCCATATAGAACATGGGCATTCTTCGTAAATCTGATATGCTGAAATCTCCCAAGAGCAGGCGTGGCAAAGGCAACTGAAAGAAACGATAGCAACAAAAAACAGGTCCGGACGCACGGAGAGTAATCAGTGTATCTGAACCTGGCTTTTCTATGGTCTTTCCGATGAATAACTGGGCTGGCTTTTCATTGAGATTTCTTATGCTTTTTTTCGTTGACATTTAATACTGTTCAACGTATCATATAATCAAGAAATGGGTTTGTTACCGTACAGCTATTGCTCAAGCGGGGTGCTCGTTTCTTTTTTGTGTTCACCATGTCGTCCTGTCATTATTCAAGAATGCCTCGGTGCTCTTGTAGCAAAAAGCAGACGCACCCTTTCTTACGTCCTCGAACATTTTTCCGCATCGATCGCCAGCACAAACATTAATGCATCCAGTGCATATTCCGGCTCATTTACCTGAATCACATACGCGTCCGTCATATGGAACAGCTCTTTGCTGACACTGGCAACCGAATATCCCTTTTGATCGAGGATATTATAATCCCATTCCATAATCGAACCGTCGATATGCCAGCCATTGTAATCAATATTGTAATGCGGCATCAGGAAAGAGAATTCTTTACTCAAGCATCCGATATAGGTGCCTTTTTTATATATCTCAAATTTTGGCAGAAATGTCAGTACACGCTGAACAACCATTCCAATTTCATTGCCGTCTGCATCATATATCACCAACTTATGGCCCCAGGACAACTGGCCTTTTACCACATATACTGTATTGCCAAACTCATCATAAATATCATAACTGTCAAACCACGAAAATAACCGCTGTTTAAATAAAAGCTTCATAAAATCACCTCAAATATCATAATCCGTTCTCTTTTGTCCTCGCCCGGAAACAAATCCGATGTGTCAATCTCATCATAAAACATTAGCTGTTCCTCCGTCATCAGACAACTGATATATTCCTCCGATGGATAATAAAAAAACAGCAGTATCTCTCTCGGATTTTCGTAATAGGACTCATATATCCTGGCAAGAACAGAGTGCAATATCTCTACCGAAAATGGATTGAAAAAATAACACCGGTCCACTTCTGGAGGAAGCTCATAGTTCTCCGCACTGCTTAAGATAAAGGAAGTACGGTTTCCGGACACTGCCGTCTCCTTATTTTCTGCTGCCCCCTGATAAATACGTTCATCGTATTCGATTCCGATTGTTTTACTCCTTGTCTGATAGGACAAGTAAAAACAGACTCTTCCCTTGCCGGTTCCATAGTCCAATAAGGTATTATTCTTCCGAATTAATCCGCTGTTCGCCAACCGTTCCAGAACCACGTATGCCGTCGGTTCGTATGGGTATCGGTATTGATCCGCATGCGAATCATCTCTGCCGCTTGTTCGGATTTTCAGAAATCTATCCCATTGGGTCTCATTTTGGTTCATGGTATATCTCCCGTATCATTTACTCGATTCTTATATCTACAGAATATAGGAAATTGGCGGCGCTTGTCAACTTGCAGCTTTGGAAAGAAAAAAATTGCAAATATGTAAATCTCCCATCGTCTTATTATGGGCAGATCTTGTTGTTAATTCTTGGCAAATCTAATATTTCGTACTATAACTATTCTGTATCGTTTTTTCTGTACTGGTCATCGGCTTCCGTAAAGAAGAATGTGCCATGGCACATTCTCGCGCCGGGTGCGCTCGCTTGTGACATGATTCACAAGATACGGAACCATTCCTTAGGTTTTATTACGAAAGAAGGCTTTTTATGATTTCCCGTCTACTTACCTTAACTGCCTGGTCCATGACACCGCCCGCAGTCTGGTCTCCCTTTCATTTAGTATTTATGCTGATCGGCATCCCGCTCGCCGCCTTTGCCGCATGGAAATTGCGGACGCGCTCCGAAGCGTTCCGTCTGCATCTGCTCTTTGCCTGCGGTGTTTTTCTGGCATTTTCCGAGGTCTACAAACAGCTTTTTCTCTATTACATAGAAAACAACCGGCACTACGACTGGTGGTATTTTCCATTCCAGCTCTGCAGCCTGCCGATGTACCTCTGCCTGCTGCTGCCCTTTGTTCCGCATAAATATCAACGTATTTTTTGCACTTTTATGTATAATTACAACCTGCTCGGTGCCGTCATGGTGTTCGTCGATCCGTCCGGTCTGATGCACCCGTACTGGACGCTGACCCTGCATGGATTTATCTGGCATATCCTTCTGATCTTCATCGGACTGCTCATCGCCTTTTCCCGCATGGTGCTGCCAACCGCCAAAGGATTTTGGCAGTCTACAGCTGTATTTGCGGTCGGATGTGTCATCGCAACCATCATCAATGTTACCTCGCATCCGTATGGAAACGCAGATATGTTTTATATCACGCCGTACTACGCGACCACGCAGATTGTATACTCCCAGATCGCTGCTAAATTTGGAATTTTTGCCGGAAACGCGGTGTATGTGCTTTCAATCATTTTGGGAGCATGGCTGCTGCATCTCGTATTTCAAGTCGAACGTCCGTTAGACTTGGCGCGTGATTCTGGTCAGCGAAGCTGACATATTCGTTGCTGCTCACTCATTCCGTGCACAGCAACGGAATTGTGCCGATGCTTCGCATTTCAAATCGGCAATATCTGCTATCGATACGATATCATACGGAATTTTCAGTTCAGAAAATTCCTATCTGCAACTAAAAGAGCGCCAGCCCCGCATTCACAGCCGGGCAGACGCTCTTTTCTATAACAGCTCAATTAATTCACTGTCACGGTAAAATCCACTGAAACGACTCTGTAACAATGGATTTTACCCTTTTATTTTTATTTACTGAATCTCGCTATGGAACTCCTGCAGGGACTTAACCTCCAGATGTCCGTTCTTCTTGATACTTCTCAGAGCCTGTACGGTAGCCTTTGCTGCTGCCATGTTGGTGAAGTACGGAATCTTCGCCTTTACAGCTGCCTTACGGATGTAGCTGTCATCGCCTCTGCCCTTCTTATCGTTCGGGGTATTGATGATGATTGCCACTTCTCCGTTGGTAATCTTATCTAAAATGTTCGGACGGCCTTCGTTGATCTTGCATACCTTCTCAGCCGGAAGTCCTGCTGCTACCATCACATCACAGGTTCTGCCTGTACCCATCAGGGTAAAGCCACACTCGTAGAAGCCTCTTGCAACCTCGATAAGCTCTATCTTATCCTTGTCATTGACACTCAGGAGGACAGTTCCGGAGGAAGGAAGACGTGTCTGGGTTGCTTCCTGTGCCTTGTAGATAGCCTCACCAACGCTGGTGGACATACCAAGAACCTCACCGGTGGAACGCATCTCCGGTCCAAGTACCGGGTCAACCTCCGGGAACATCTTGAACGGGAATACCGGCATCTTAACACCGTAGTGCGGAATCTTCTTCTCTTTCAGTGCCGGAACCGGTGACGGACGGCCTGTTAAGTAGGAAGTCATGATATCCGTTGCCAGTTTTACCATCTTGATGTTGCATACTTTAGATACCAGCGGCACGGTACGGGATGCTCTCGGGTTTGCCTCCAGCACGTATACTTCGCCGTCCTCGATTGCATACTGCATGTTCATCAGACCTACTACGTGCATCTCTTTTGCGATACGGCTTGTGTAATCGCGGATTGTCTCTACCTGATCCTTGGTCAGATTTCTGGACGGAAGGATACAAGCGGAGTCTCCGGAATGGATACCTGCCAGCTCGATGTGCTCCATAACTGCCGGAACAAATACGTTCTCGCCATCGCTGATCGCATCTGCTTCACACTCGGTTGCATGATGCAGGAAACGGTCAATCAGGATCGGACGGTCCGGAGTTACGCCGACAGCTGCTCTCATATAGAAGGTCATCGCTTCATCGTCATGAACAACCTCCATGCCGCGGCCGCCAAGTACATAGGACGGACGAACCATAACCGGGTAACCGATCTTATTAGCAATCTCCAATGCATCTTCTACAGTAACTGCCATGCCTGACTCCGGCATCGGAATCTGCAGTTTATCCATCATCGCACGGAACAGGTCACGATCCTCTGCCATGTCGATGGTTTCCGGAGTTGTACCCAGAATGTTGACACCATATTTCTTCAGGTCTGCTGCCAGGTTCAGCGGTGTCTGACCACCAAACTGTGCGATAACGCCCAGCGGTTTCTCCTTGTGATAGATGCTTAATACATCTTCCAGAGTCAGCGGCTCGAAATACAGTTTATCGGAGGTATCATAGTCTGTAGATACGGTCTCTGGGTTGCAGTTAACGATAATTGTCTCAAATCCAAGCTCTTTCAGGGCGATAGCTGCATGTACGCAGCAGTAGTCAAACTCAATACCCTGACCGATACGGTTCGGACCGCCGCCCAGAATCATGATCTTCTTGTTGTCGCTGCACGGACTCTGATCCTTGATATGGTAGCTGGAGAAGTAGTATGCGGAATCCGGTGTGCCACTTACGTGTACGCCCTCCCAGCCTTCTACGATACCCTCTTTGGTTCTTGCATCGCGGATCTCTTCCTCAGTAACGCCTAACAGCTCGCTTAAATATTTATCTGCAAAACCGTCCAGCTTCGCCTGGCGGAGAACCTCAACCGGCGGAACCTCGCCCTTATACTGCATCAGGCTTTCTTCCTCTTCTACCAGTTCTTTCATCTGCTGGATGAAGTAATGTTTAATCTTGGTTAATTCGAACAGCTCGTCTACGGTAGCGCCCTTACGAAGTGCCTCATACATAATAAACTGACGTTCGCTGCTCGGAACATGCAGCATCGCAAGCAGTTCTTTTTTTGTCTTCTTATCGAAGTCTTTCGCATGACCAAGACCGTAGCGGCCTCTCTCCAGGCTTCGGATCGCCTTCTGGAATGCCTCTTTGTAGGTCTTTCCGATACTCATAACCTCGCCGACTGCCTTCATCTGGGTTCCCAGCTTGTCCTCTGCGCCTTTGAACTTCTCAAATGCCCAGCGTGCAAACTTGATAACAATATAGTCGCCGGACGGAACATACTGATCCAGAGTGCCGCTCTTGCCGCATGGAATCTCATCCAGAGTCATACCGGTTGCCAGCATCGCTGATACCAGTGCAATCGGGAAACCAGTTGCCTTGGATGCCAGTGCGGACGAACGGGAGGTTCTCGGGTTGATCTCGATAACAATATCACGGTCTGTCTTCGGATCGTGTGCCCACTGTACGTTGGTACCGCCGATTACCTGGATTGCTTCTACGATCTTGTAGGATTTCTCCTGCAGACGTTTCTGCACTTCTTCCGAAATGGTTAACATCGGAGCAGAACAGAAGGAATCTCCAGTGTGTACGCCCAGCGGATCAATATTTTCAATAAAGCAGACAGTGATCATGTTGTTCTTCGCATCGCGGACAACTTCCAGCTCAAGCTCTTCCCATCCAAGGATAGACTCCTCTACCAGAACCTGACCAACCATGCTGGCCTGCAGGCCTCTTGCACACACGGTCTTCAGTTCTTCTACGTTATATACAAGACCGCCGCCTTCGCCGCCCATGGTGTAAGCCGGACGAAGAACAACCGGATAACCCAGTTTATCTGCGATTGCCAGTGCATCCTCAACGCTGTAGGCAACCTCACTTCTAGCCATCTCGATGCCCAGGCTTTCCATTGTATGCTTAAACTCGATACGGTCCTCACCACGCTCGATAGCATCAACCTGAACGCCGATTACTTTAACATCATATTTATCCAGAACACCTGCTGCTGCCAATTCGGAGCAGAGGTTCAGTCCGGACTGTCCACCCAGGTTCGGGAGCAGCGCATCCGGGCGCTCTTTTTCAATGATCTGAGTCAGACGGTCTACGTTCAGCGGCTCAATATAAGTCACATCTGCTGTCTCCGGATCCGTCATAATCGTAGCCGGATTGGAATTGACCAGCACAATCTCATAGCCGAGTTTTCTCAGTGCCTTGCACGCCTGTGTTCCCGAATAATCGAACTCACACGCCTGTCCGATAATGATTGGACCGGAACCGATAATCAATACTTTGTGAATGTCATTTCTCCTCATGTTTTCTCCCTCTCATTGTCTGCTGTTTTTTGGCTTTAAAAAAGCGGCCTCCCGGATCAACTAAAAATCAAGCACCTCCGCGGTGCCTTCACGCGCGTCTGTCTGATCTTCCGTCACCCTGACAGCCTCCGCCAATCGCAGCTCTGCCAGACCCCAGTTAGCCATTATCAGCATTATAATAGAAAGCGCTTTATTTGTAAACAAAAAATTTTACAAAAATCGATCTTTTTCGCTTTTCAAATTTGATCTTCTATGATATTATAGGAAAGATATACTGGGGTGTTTATTTTGTCAAAAAGGCAGATTTAGACCCTCTTATTTTCGTTCCTGCGCGAGAATGTGCCAAGGCACATTCTTTTTTATTATCTTGTCCTACGAAAATCCTACGAAAAGGAAAGGGGTTATCCATTATGAAAAAAGTTGTCATCATCGACGGTCAGGGCGGACGCATGGGGCGCGCCCTCGTAGAAGAAATCCATAAACTTTGTCCCGGACAGCCGCTTCTCGCGCTCGGTGCCAACACCACTGCCACTGCCGCGATGATGAAAGCCGGAGCTGCCATGGGCGCCACCGGAGAAAACCCCGTTCTCGTCGCCTGCCGCGATGCCGACCTAATCATCGGACCAATCGGCATCGTCATTGCAGACTCCCTCTTAGGAGAAATCACCCCCGCCATGGCAGCCGCCATCGGACAAAGCCACGCCCAGAAAATCCTGATTCCTGTCAGTGGAAGCTCCTGTTGCCGCCATATTTTAGTAGGAACACAGAATTTACCAATGAATGAATATATCCATTTGGCGGCAGAGGAAGCAGCTGCCTACCTGAATCATATTTAAAAAATGCACGAAGCTGAACTCTCATCGTTCCGCTCCGTGCATTTTTCTCCCGGTCTCTTTATCCTTCAAAACCTGCATCTTCAACTCATCCACCCCGGAAAATTTCATCTCCGGCCGCATAAAATCTAAAAAATGAACCTCTATCTTTTTCCCATACAGGTTTTCATCCAGATCATAGATATATGTCTCCGCCCCCGCCGGTCGTTCTCCGGCAATCGTCGGTTTTTTTCCAATATTCGTGATACTTCCATAAGAAGCACCATCAATCACCGTCCGGGAGAGATATACCCCGAACGCCGGAAGATGTTTCTGGATTCCCGGCAGGATATTCGCCGTCGGAAACCCTAGGGTGGAACCTAAATGCTCCCCGTGTACCACCTGTCCGCTGATCCGGTACTCGTATCCCAACAGTTCATTCGCCTTGCGGATATTTCCCTTCGCCAGCTCTTCCCGGATATAGGTGCTGCTGATTTCGCGATCGCCGTCCATCGCCTTTTCAACGATCGATACCTCATATCCATATTTCGGTGCCAGTTTCCGAAGCAGTTCAGCATCGCCCTTCCGCTGGTAGCCAAAATGGCAGTCCGGACCGGACACGATCGCCTTTGCGCCCATCTTGCCGACCAGAATCTCGGCAACAAACTGTTCCGGGTCCATATGTGCGACTTCCTGGTTGAACGGATATTCCACCAGATACTCCACCCCCGCCTCGCGCAGGTTCTCCTCGCGTTCCTCGTTGGTCGTGATCATCGTCTGCAGCTTTCCCCGGATCAAGGTTCCCGGTGCCGTCTCAAAGGTAAACACCGCTGGTTTATATCCTTTTTCCCGATACCGCATCACTTCCCGCAGCAGCTTCTGATGTCCTCTGTGAAGGCCGTCAAACTTACCGATCGTGACCGCAGTCGGCTCTTTTATCTGAAATTCTCTGGTCCCGGCAAAATACTGCATCTTACTCTCCTCCCAGAAAGATCTTACGTGGTTTCCATTGTTTCTTCTCCGGCTGATAGACATAGAGACCGATAAACTGGTTTGCGCTGTCATAGACGCGGATGATTCCAGAATCCGGAAGTACCATCTCTGAGTTTCCATCCGCAGAAACCTGGTGTTCAGCCAAACTGCTTCCGATCTGCACCAAGCAGCCGTCTCTCGGTCCCAGCCCCTTCGGGAATGGATTTCCATTCTGCAGAAGCTTATCCAGAACTTCGCTCTCCGACACATACGCCGGGCAGTCCTCAAACATTCCATCCACCGGCACGATCCTATCCTCGATCTGACCGGCTTTCGCCAGCGCTTCCACCTCGGACAGGCGCAGGCTGTCCCCGATCGCAAATCGATCGACGCGGGTGCGGATCAGTTTTTCCATACAGCCGCCGCATCCCAGCTTTTCACCGATGTCATGGCACAGGGTACGGATGTAGGTTCCCTTGGAACAGGTCACGGTCATCGTCACACGCGGCAGTTCCACCGCATCTATCTGAAGATCATAGATTTCCACCGGACGTGCTGCCCGCTCTACCTCTTTTCCGGCTCTCGCCAGCTCGTAGAGCTTCTTTCCGTTGACCTTGAGCGCCGAATACATCGGCGGTACCTGCATATATGGACCAACAAAGCTCTCCGCCGCCCCGCGGACTGCCGGTTCTGTCAGCTGTTCCGTCGGTTTCTCCGAAAGAATCGTTCCTGTCATATCCTGCGTATCGGTTTCGGTTCCCAGCAAAAGAACTGCCTGATACGTCTTCCTCTTATCCGTCAAAAGGTCGCACAGCTTCGTGCCCTTCCCCAGACATACAGGGAGTACGCCCTCCGCTGCCGGATCGAGCGTACCCGTATGACCGATCTTTTTCTGTCTCAAAATGCCCCGGAGCTTCGCCACCACATCGTGGGATGTAAACCCCGGTTCTTTATAAATGTTTATCACACCGTGAAACATAAAATCTCCTAAAAAATCAGAACTATTACCGTCCATGCGCTGTGCACCTGAAAGCAGGCAGCGCAATCAGCAACAGAACCTCCTATTCCTCCCTACGGGCATCCATCTGTTTCTCAATATGTCCCGTCAGGTTGTTGATCACATCCCTCGGATGTCCCTGCATCGTGCAGCCCGCCGCGTGGATGTGTCCGCCGCCGCCGAAATACGCCGCCACCTTGCTCACATCGACATAGTCGTTGGAACGAAGGCTGACCTTGTACTCGTTGAACGCCTTTTCATAGATGAAAATGGCACATTCCACTCCTTCGGTAATCCGGAGCTGATCGATAATGCCATCCAGATCGTTCGTATCGACACCGTAAAACTCCATTTCTTTCTGGGAAACCACACTGAAAATACATCTTCCATCCAGAATCCGTGTACTGCTAAGCAGCGCTTTTCCGAGAATCTGGTTCTGTGCGTAGGTCTTGCGGTAAAAGCTGTCGTCGATGATCTTCGCCGCGTTCACGCCTTTTTCCATCAGCGTGCCCGCGATTTCCATCGTTTTCCGGGTCGTTGAATTGTACTTAAATACACCTGTGTCATGCACAATTCCGGTATAGAGACACTCTGCCGCCGCCCTGCTGATCTTTGCCTCATCAAGAAGCGTGTATAACACTTCGCTGCAGGAGCTTGCGTCCGGAATGATGTAATTTTGTTCTGCAAATCCTGTATTGGTTCTGTGATGATCGATACAGAGTGTCTTGGCGGCGCTGTCAAAATAAACCGCGTAGCCGCCCAGACGCTCTTTGTCGCTGGCATCCAGCGTAATGCACAGATCAAACTGTTTTTCCGGCACAATCTCGGTATGAATTTTCTCAAAATCATTCATATAAGAAAACTTAGCAGCCGGATGGTCGAGAAACAGTTCTGCCTCTATCTGCGGATAATTCTCCCGCAGATAGTTAAGCAGTCCCAGAGTCGTTCCGATACAGTCCCCGTCCGGATGGATGTGACCAAGCAGTACGATGTGCTCCACCCCTTCCAGTGACGCCTCTAAGATATTTTTACTCATTTTCTTCCTCATCTCCCGATTCTGAGTCTCTGAGGTTTTCAGTTACTTCATCGATCAGGCGGGTCATGTGTACACCGTACTCAATCGACTGATCGAGAATAAATGTAATTTCCGGCGTATTCCGTAAATTAATGCGTTTTGCAAGCTGGGTGCGGACAAATCCGACAGCACTTTTCAGTCCCTGGATCGTATCCTTCGCCGCTTCCTCGTTGCCTAACACGCTGATATACGCCTTGCAGTACTTGAGATCCGGAGTTACCTCCACGGAGACAACCGTTGTCATCGGATGAATCCGCGGATCTTTCAGCTCACGGCTGATGATGGAACTCAGCTCTCTCTGTACTTCACTGTTAATTCTTGTATTTTTAATGCTATTTTTACGCATGAATCCCTCTGCCTTTCTAGCGCGGAACCTCTACCATCGCATATGCTTCGATCATATCGTCTTCCTGCAGATCGTTGAACTTCTCAAATACAAGACCACACTCGTATCCGGAAGCAACTTCCTTCACGTCGTCCTTGAAACGCTTTAAGGATGCCAGCGGACCATCGAAGATCTGCTCGCCGTCACGGGTAATACGTGCCTTGCAGCCTCTCTGGAATTTACCATCCAGGACGTAGGAACCAGCGATAGTACCAACGCCAGAAGCCTTGAAGGTCTGACGTACAACGGCGTGACCGATTACCTGCTCCTCGTAGATCGGGTCAAGCATACCCTTCATCGCTGCCTCGACATCCTCAATTGCCTGATAGATGACGCGGTAGAGACGAACGTCTACTTTCTCACGCTCTGCGATGGACTTCGCGGTTGCGTCCGGGCGCACATTGAAACCAATAATGATCGCGTTGGATGCGGCTGCCAGACTGACGTCGGACTCGTTGATCGCACCAACACCGCCGTGGATGACCTTGACTACGACTTCCTCGTTGGACAGCTTCATCAGGCTCTGCTTTACTGCCTCGACAGAACCCTGTACGTCTGCCTTGACGATCAGTGGAAGTTCCTTTACATTTCCTGCCTTGATCTGGGAGAACAGATCGTCCAGGGAAAGCTTCATCTTTGTATCTTCAATTAACTTATTCTTGCTCTCAGAGATAAAGGTTTCTGCAAAGCTTCTCGCCTCTTTCTCGTTCTCCGGCTGTACAAATACCTCGCCGGCGTTCGGCACGTCATTAAGACCCAGAATCTCGACCGGAGTGGACGGACCAGCCTCTTTGACGCGGCGTCCTTTATCGTCCATCATCGCACGGACACGGCCGTAGCAGGCACCTGCCGCGATCGGATCACCGACATGCAGGGTACCTTTCTGTACCAGGACGGTCGCAACCGGACCTTTACCCTTATCCAGCTCCGCCTCGATGACAAGACCTCTCGCATTACGGTTCGGGTTTGCCTTTAACTCTTTGACCTCTGCAGTCAGAAGGATCATCTCAAGCAGTTCCTTGATACCTTCCTTGGTATGTGCAGATACCGGAACGAAGATGGTGCTGCCGCCCCAGTCCTCCGGAACCAGTTCGTACTCGATAAGCTCCTGTTTTACCTTCTCGATATTGGCACTCGGCTTATCGATCTTGTTGATCGCTACGATGATCTCAACACCTGCTGCCTTCGCATGGTTGATCGCCTCGATGGTCTGCGGCATAACACCGTCATCTGCTGCAACAACGAGGATTGCAATATCAGTGGATTTTGCACCACGCATACGCATTGCGGTAAATGCCTCATGTCCCGGCGTATCGAGGAATGTGATCTTCTGTCCGTTGATCTCTACCATGTACGCACCGATGTGCTGGGTGATACCGCCTGCCTCTTTTGCAGTTACATTGGTCTGGCGGATTGCATCCAGAAGGGAGGTTTTACCATGATCGACATGACCCATAACACATACAACCGGCGGACGGGTTACCATGTCCTTCTCATCCTCTTCTTCCTCTTTCAGAAGTTCCTCGATGACGTCAACCTTGACCTCTTTCTCACAGAGTACGTCAAACTCCATCGCGATCTCTTCTGCCTGCTCGTAATCTACTTCCTGATTGATGGTGACAACCTTGCCCTGTAAAAAGAGCTTCTTTACAATCACAGACGGCTGAAGTTTCATCTTGTCTGCGAGATCCTTGATGGTGATTACCTCCGGGATCGTGATTGTCTTGATCTCCTCAACCTTTGCCTCCTTCTTCTGCGGCGGCTGAACAGCGCTCTTTACGTTCTTTCCGCCTCTTCCCTTGGAGTGCATCTCTTCCTCATGGTCGATCTTGCTATATTTATCGTTCTTGTAATTATTCTTATTCTGCTTGTTGTTCTGCGGTTTCTGTACAACCGGGCTGTCGAAGGATGGCTTCGGAATATTTAAACCGCCGCGTCCATCGCGTCCGCCTCTCTGACCATCACGGCCGCCCTGATAGCCGCCGCTTCTCTGTCCGTCACGGTTTCCCTGATAGCCGCCGCTTCTCTGTCCAT